>Ga0209654_1000234_pt1 | contig 58617 bp, 44 predicted proteins | sample SaaInl1SG_22_DNA_FD_184646 | JGI IMG/M metagenome (GOLD analysis project Ga0209654, IMG submission 184646) | Marine microbial communities from expanding oxygen minimum zones in the Saanich Inlet - ESP_161SG_22_DNA (SPAdes) (version 2) | ecosystem: Environmental > Aquatic > Marine > Intertidal... | reverse complement strand
TAAGGGCTGCATGTTTGGAGAACTAAAAGCCTCGAAATGCTCAGCACTTAACTTAATACTTCGATTCGCTCGATATAATTTGTACTCGAAATACAATCCGACCTCTTTTAGTATAGGCTCATTAATAGCGCTCCTTAAACTCGCTATTTGCACAGAAGTAATTAAATTCTCCTTCGCATCGGTTCTAAGATCCCCTATAGGTAATTGAGACCCCGTAAAAACTACCGGTTTATTTAAGCCTAAAAGCAAAAAGCTTAAGGCTGAGGCTGAGTAACTCATGGTATCCGATCCATGAAGAACTACAAATCCATCGTAATCAGTTTCATTGGTGAGAATCAAATCTCGAATTTCGATCCAATCCGCCGCTTCTATTTCTGAACTGTCTTTAGGAGCGGCAACACTAACATGGTGAATATCACAATCTAGTTGACGTAACTCTCCTACCCGATCTAGTAAACGATCGAAATTCAACGGTGCAAGGCTACCCGTTTCTGGGTGCCTGCGCATTCCTATGGTGCCTCCAGTATAGACTAGTAAAATCTTTGGTTTCATTACCGTTTAAAGATACGAAGTGAATTCGACGAGGTAATCTTTGCCAATTCTTCGGTTGAAATATGATAAATAGCCGCTACTCGGTCAGCAATAAGTCTGAGATAGGCTGGTTCATTTCGCTTTCCTCTGTGCGGAACAGGAGCGAGATAAGGCCCATCTGTCTCTAACACTATATATTCAAGGCTTATTTGCGATAAAAAAGTGTCAATTTTACCATTTTTAAAGGTAGCTACACCTCCAATTCCGAGGTGAAGCCCAAGGGATATTGCATGCTTAGCCTGTTCAAGATTTCCCGTGAAGCAGTGTAGAATACCAGTAATAGTGTGACCTTGCTTCTTTATTCGCCCGACAGACTCAAATACTTCATCAAAAGCGTCACGGCAATGAATAACAATCGGCAAGTTACGTTCACTAGCCCAGACCATCTGCTTCTCAAAAGCATAGATTTGGGCCTCTTTGAAGCTGTCATCCCAATAGAGATCGATGCCAATTTCACCAACTGCAACAGCGTCAATAGTATCCAGACGCTCCTTAACATGTAGTAATTCAGAGGCTACATTTTCTTTGACATGTGTCGGATGTAGTCCAGCCATTAAATGCACCTGATCAGGGTAGGCCTCAACAACCTGATCCATGGCTGCTGAGAATTCGGAGTCAATAGCAGGCAAAAAAAAGCGGGTGACTCCCCGCTTTTCGGCCTCAGCTACAAGAGCAGGCAAATCATGCGCAAAATCATCGGCATAAAGATGAATATGCGTATCTGTAAGATTCATTTATAACTCAAGGGCTTTTTTCACATCACCATCCATTAAATGAGTAATTGGATCTTCGATGGCTTCTTTTATAGCAACGAGGAATCCAACCGATTCTCTACCATCGATGATTCGGTGGTCGTAAGAAAGCGCTAAATACATAACTGGAGCTATGGCAACCGCACCATCTTTAACGATAGGGCGCTCTACTATATTATGCATTCCCAGAATCGCGCTTTGGGGGGGATTAATAATTGGCGTGCTCAACATTGAACCAAATACTCCACCATTTGAAATGGTAAAAGTACCACCTGTCATTTCGTCAACAGTGATTAGTCCGTCTCGAGCTCGAAGTGCCAAGCGTTTAACCTCATCTTCTACGCCTCTAAAACTCAATTCCTCGGCATTGCGAATTACGGGAACCATTAAACCTTTAGGCCCCGAAACTGCGATACTGATATCACAGAAATCATAAGAGATCATTTCTTTTCCGTCAATCATAGAATTCACCGCTGGAAAAAGCTTAAGTGCTCTAATTACAGCAAGAGTAAAGAAAGACATAAATCCTAGCCCTACCCCGTGCTTATCCTTAAACGTATCTTTATACTCTTTTCTTAAGGCAAAGACCGCGCTCATATCTACTTCATTAAAGGTAGTAAGCATGGCCGTTTCATTCTTCGCCGATACCAATCGTTCTGCTACTTTACGACGAAGCATAGAGAGCTTGGTTCTCGATTCTGAACGATTTGCTCCGAGAGCAAAACTTCCCATTGCAGGAGTTGCATTTAACACATCTTCTTTAGTGATTCTTCCATCTCTTCCTGTTCCCGAAATTGAATCAGCGGTTAACCCCTTTTCATTCATCAGTTTTGCAGCCGCTGGAGAAGGAGTACCTGTTGCGTAAGTTGCCTTTTCTGAATGAGTAACCTCAGGCGTTTCAGCCTTAGGTGCAGGCGCCGGTGACTCACTATTAGTAGTGCTAGAAGAACCTCCTTCAGGAGCCTCTGCTGCAGTGTCGATCAAACAAACTACTTGACCAACAGCAACCGCATCGCCTTCTTCTGCTTTCAAAGTAATGATACCGCTCGCTTCTGCTGGAAGCTCTAAAGTGGCTTTATCTGAATCTACCTCAGCTATTGTCTGGTCCTTTTCAACGTAATCACCGTCGCTAACCAACCAAGTTGCGATCTCTACTTCGGTAATTGATTCCCCCGGTGAGGGAACTTTCATTTCTAGAATCATGATATGTACTTATCGTTATAAGTTGAAATTATCTTTTGTTTTGTCAAATACGTACTCGATTACCTGCTTATGGCGTCGAGCTGCACGAACTGCACTACCGGCAGCAGGTGCTCCATAAAATCTTCGAGACGCCACTCTAAAGTTACGAGCTGCTGGATAATGTAATAACAGATGTCCATAGGCACCCATATTTCTAGGCTCCTCTTGAGCCCAAACCACATCATCAACAGATTTATAGTGTTCTAAAAGCGCATCAAGCTCTTCGGTAGGTAGCGGAAACAATTGCTCTAAACGAACCAATGCCACATCATCTCTTCCCGTCTTATCTCGGTAAGCCAATAAGTCGTAATAAAATTTACCTGTACAAAGAACAAGTGTTTTCGCTTTATTAGGCTTCACATCATGATCGGTGATGACAGGCATGAAAGTACCTTGAGCCAATTCTTCTTTTGTTGAAACTACTTTCGGATGGCGAAGTAAACTCTTAGGGGTAAATACTACTAAAGGTTTTCTGAATGGGGCCTTCTGCTGTCTTCGAAGTACATGGAAAAGGTTCGCAGGAGTGGTTACATCAACCACATACATATTATCCTTAGCACAAAGTTGCAAATAACGCTCCATACGAGCAGAGGAGTGCTCAGCTCCTTGACCCTCATAACCATGAGGAAGAAGTAGCACTAATCCATTTTGCATCTTCCATTTATCTTCAGCCGAAGACAGGTATTGATCAATGACGATTTGAGCACCGTTAGAGAAGTCTCCAAATTGAGCCTCCCAAAGCGTCAAGGTTTTCGGACTAGACATGGCATAACCATAATCGTAAGCCATAACCGCATACTCAGAAAGTAGCGAGTTATAAATGTGAAGTTTTCCGTTTTGATGTTCACCCAACTGATTGAGTAACACAATCTCTTCTTCGTTCGATTCTGTCTTGATTACTGCATGACGGTGAGAAAAAGTTCCTCGCTCTACATCCTGTCCGGTAAGTCGAACGTTATTTCCCTCTTCGATAAGTGAAGCATATGCTAAAAGCTCACCCATAGCCCAATCTAGGCTATTGTCCTCGAAGTACATTTTTTTGCGGGCATCTATTAGACGCTCAATCTTTCTTAATGCCTTCTTATCTGAAGGAATACTTGTGATTTTTTCGGCCAATGCGGTCAGCTTCTCAATCGGATAACTCGTATCAATCGCCTTCATCATTTCTGTCGAGGTAGCGAGCTTTGAAAAACCAGACCATTCATCCTGCATAAAAGGCGTAATTACCGTCTTCTCAATCTTACGAGAATCCATCAAATCTTCTTCGAGCATATTCTTATAAGAGGCCTCTAGCCCTGCCACATAATCTGAGTCGATTACACCGCTAGCTAACAGACGCTCAGCATAAATGTCTCGTGGATTATTATGCTTAGCGATCGCCTTGTATAGCAACGGTTGAGTAAACTTAGGCTCATCTCCCTCGTTGTGGCCATATTTTCTATATCCTAAGAGATCAATGAAAATATCACGGGCAAATCTCATTCGATATTCTAAGGCAAATATGGAAGCATGAACCACAGCCTCTACATCATCCGCGTTTACATGAAGTACTGGAGACAAAGTAACCTTAGCTACATCGGTACAATAAGTAGATGAACGTGCATCAAGGTAATTAGTTGTAAAACCGATTTGGTTATTGACCACCATATGAATGGTACCTCCAGTCTGGTATCCATCTAGTCGGGCCATCTGAACTACCTCATAAACCACACCTTGTCCTGCTATAGCAGCGTCTCCGTGTATTAGTATTGGTAAAACTTCAGAAGGATTTAACGGGTGATCATTATCTTGTTTCGCTCGAGTAATTCCTTCAACGATACCATTCACTGTCTCAAGGTGCGAAGGGTTTGGAGCGATGTTCATATTTACGATATGACCATTGTTGGTTTCGCGTTTAGAAGTCCATCCCAAGTGATATTTCACATCTCCATCAAAGATGGCTTCCTCATAGTCTTTGCCATCAAATTCAGAAAAAATATCCTTAGGTGACTTGCCGAAGATGTTTGTAAGCACATTTAGACGACCACGGTGGGCCATACCCATGACAAATTGCTTCACACCTTGATCTGCTGCCTGCTCGATGATGGCATCTAAGGCCGGAATTAAAGATTCGTTTCCTTCTAGCGAGAAACGTTTTTGACCCACGTATTTGGTATGTAAGAAACTCTCGAAACTAACTGCTTGATTCAGTTTTTCGAGAATATAACGCTGCTTCTCAGGACTAAATTGAGATCGATTGTCATTTTGATTCAAATAGTTTTGAATCCATTCGATACGCTCGGGAGTTCTAATGTACATGTACTCCACACCGATAGAATCGCAATAAATACGTTCAAGATGATCGATGATTGAACGCAGTGACGATGCCCCAATTCCGAGAATTTCTCCAGCATTAAAGGTGATATCTAAGTCTGACTCAGACAATCCGAAATTAGATAGGTCTAGAGTAGGACTATACTTTCTTCGCTCACGGACTGGGTTGGTCTTGGTAAATAAATGTCCACGTGATCGATAGCCATTGATCAGCTTGACTACCTGAAACTCTTTCTGTACCGTTTCAGGCACGGCGACAGTGGTTCCATTTTTAGCATTTCTTATCTCACCATCTGTAAGTTCTTCGAAATCCCAATCTTCTAGTACGCTTTCTGCACCAAAGTCAAATCCTTGAAAGAATGCCTTCCAACTAGGCTCCAAACTGTCTGGAGCAGTTCGATATTGCTCATAAAGCGTCTCAAACAAAGTGGTGTGAGCCGCATTAAGAAAGGAAAATTTATCCATGAAATCAGTCAACTATTTCGACCTACAAAAGTACAATGTTTAGTGGGTTAACACGAAGATTTTAAGGCTTTTCGAAATTATTTAATGTGTTTTCCTTCTTTCATTACGAAAGAAACGTTTTGTAGTGCTAAAACATTCTTTTCTGGATGCTCTTTGGTCGCTACGATATCAGCTAAAAAACCTTCTTTGATCTGACCTAACTCGTCTCCCATTCCTAAAAGTCTTGCATTGACTAAAGTAGCCGCCTTCAATGCTTCCTTAACAGGCATCCCAGCCTCATGCATGTAGAAAAACTCGCGCGCGTTTTCACCGTGATTAAAAACACCGGCATCAGTTCCAAAGGCAATATTAACCCCCTTCTTATAGGCCTTGGCAAAAGTAGCTTGCGATTGTTTTCCACCGATTTCTTTTGCCTTATCGGCAACCATAGGAGGATAATAACCTTCTATTTCGGCATTGATTGAAACCTGTTTCCCAGCGGTGATTGTAGGTACTAAATAGGTGCCATGCTTAATCATAAGATCCATGGTAGCCTCACTCATAAGGGTTCCGTGTTCTATGGTATGAATACCGGCGACTACTGCTCTACGCATGCCTTCATCTCCATGGGCATGGGCAGCAGTAAGAAAATCATAATCCTCGGCCGTCTTCACAATCTCTTTAATTTCTTCAATAGTGAAATGAGCGTTCTTACCGTTCTTTGTTGTACTCAACACCCCGCCTGTTGCTGTAATTTTAATGGTGTTCGCTCCATCCTTGTATCGCTGTCTTACCGCTTTACGAGCCTCTTCTGGGCTATTTACGATACCTTCTGCAGGTCCTGGATCACCCATTAGATCTTTACGTACGCCAGAAGTAGGATCAGCATGACTACCGGTCGAGCCAATTGTTTTTCCTGTAGTGAAAATGCGAGGCCCATCTACCAGCCCAGCTTCAACTGCATTCTTCAAGGCGATATTCACTCCCGAGCCGCCTAAATCACGCACAGTGGTAAACCCAGCGAGCAAAGTCTTATTCGCGTAAACATACGCTCTAAATGCAACATCAGCCTCGTTTAAAGTGAAACGATTGAGGTAAGCACGAGGGTTAGATTCAGACTCAATATGCACATGCATATCAATAAACCCAGGCATCACCCACGACTCTTTTAAATCAATATTTTGATCGCTACCTGTAGCATCTACGAATCCATTCAAGATTTCTGTAATCTGTTTACCCTCAACAACAACGGTTTTCTCTTTTTGCCATCGCTCTGATGTCGGGTCAAATACATTTCCGCACTGTAAGTAATATTTTTGGGCACTTACCGCTTGAATAGAAAAAGCTATAACTGCGAGATAAATCCAGTTTTTCATGAAATATATTGTTTAGGTTAGCCCATGAAGTTAGTCCAAATTTCTGATTTTTCGTTCCCAAGCCCAGGCAGAAGCTAGCGCATCATCTAAGCTGTATTTAGACTTCCAGCCAAGTACACTATTTGCCTTTTCGGTATTAGCAAAAGCTTGAATCACATCACCCTCTCTTCTCCCTGCAATTCGGTAAGGCAATTTAGATCCAGACACCTTTTCAAAGCTCTCAATCACTTCTAAAACTGAGCTTCCCTTACCGGTTCCGAGATTAAAGATCTCGTAATCATTAGTAGATTCTCCCTTAACTAATCGCGTTAGTGCTGCCACATGTGCCTCTGCTAAATCGACCACGTGAATGTAATCTCGAATACAAGTTCCATCAGGTGTAGGATAGTCATCACCGAATACTGCAAGCTCCTTTCGAAGACCCGCAGCCGTTTGAGTAATATATGGGACCAAATTCTGAGGAACACCCAAAGGCAATTCACCAATTTCAGCTGAAGCATGTGCCCCAATCGGGTTGAAGTAACGAAGTGCGATGGCGCTCAGTCCTGAACTCACTTTGACAGTGTCTTTGAGAATCTCCTCTCCAATCTGTTTCGTATTACCGTAAGGAGATTCAGCAACTTTAATAGGTGCCCTTTCGGTAATGGGCATCACATCAGCCTGCCCATAAACGGTGCACGACGAGCTAAAAATTAAGTGTGACTTCGGCTTTACTGCTAATTGTTTCAATAAGTAAATGAAAGCCGAGAGATTATTTTCGTAGTAAAGTAAGGGATTTTCAACACTTTCCCCTACCGCTTTTGAGGCGGCAAAATGGATCACTCCCTCAATAGACGGTTCTTTGTCGAAAAGTTCGACTACGTGTAATTCGTTTCTTAAATCTAACTCGTAAAATGCAGGGCGTCGACCGATGATCGATTCAATACCGTCTAAAACCTCGATTCTGGTATTCGAAAGATTGTCTACAATAATCACCTCATATCCGGCCTCAGATAAGGCTACCACAGTATGTGACCCGATATAACCTAAGCCCCCGGTAACTAAAATTTTCATCCTCTGTTACTTAAAAATTCGTGAATAGTGGTGGTAATAAAGCCGATCTGCTCATCGGTAAGTTCAGTATGCATCGGAAGCGACAATACCTCATCAGAAATTTGATTAGTCACTGAAAAATCTTCTTCTCGATAACGCTGATCTTTATATGCCTTCTGCTTGTGTAAAGGAATCGGGTAGTATACTCCATGAGGTATTTGCTTCTCAGCTAAGTGTGCCGCCAAAGCATCGCGATGACCTCCAGAAATCTTTAGTGTGTATTGATGAAATACGTGACAAGTACATGACTCGCAAATACCTTCGCATTCGGTAACCATAACCGGTAAACTTACAAATGGCGTATTCGACAGCTCTCTATTATAAGCTCGAGCAGCATTTCTTCTGCGGTGATTATAATCATCTAAATGCGGGAGCTTTGCACTCAATACCGCCGCCTGTAAGCTATCTAATCTAGAATTTACTCCAACAACATCGTGATGATATCTTTGATACATCCCGTGATTTACAATACCTCTTAAAGTGTGAGCCAGATTATCATCGTTCGTAAATAAAGCTCCCCCATCGCCATAAGCTCCAAGATTCTTCGAAGGAAAGAAAGAAGTGGCGCCAACGTGACCTATAGTGCCAGCCATCGGTCGTGCTCCTGTCTTAGAATGATATTTTGCACCTATTGCCTGGGCATTATCCTCAATGACAAATAAATCGTGCTCCATTGATAGCTCCATAAGCTCATCCATATTCGCGCATTGGCCAAAAAGGTGAACGGGAACTATTGCTTTAGTTTTCGATGTAATCGCAGCTCGAACAGCATCTAAATTGAGAGTAAAATCATCTTCATATACATCAACTAAAACTGGAGTTAACCCAAGTAGGGCAATCACCTCAACAGTCGCAGCAAATGTGAAATCAGCCGTAATCACCTCATCTCCCGGTTTTAAACCAAGCCCCATCATTGCGATTTGCAGTGCATCTGTTCCGTTCGCACAGGGGATCACATGTTTTACCCCAAGGTAGGTTTCAAGTTCTTTCTGAAATTGAGAAACGGCCCCGCCATTAATGAAACTGGCTTCTCCAAGAATGGTTTCAAATCGATTGAGCACATCAGATTTTATAGGTTCTAGTTGACCCTGAAGATCAACCATCTGAATTTTTTTCATGCGATTACAATAGTATTTGGGCTAAAGGTACTAATTCAGGCCTAAGCGAAAGGTTGTACCTTAGCGAAAATTGAGAGAATTTCATGTGGATTTATCAGATTCTTGTATCCCTTTTTAGCAGGTTATCTCCGCTGTTTGCCTTAGTTAATTCAAAGCTTCGAAAACAACTTATAGGGCAAAGAAATAGCTTAAAACAGTTACCAGATTTCGCTAAAAAAGGAAAGCTCGTTTGGATTCATGTCGCATCCTTAGGAGAATACGAACAAGCCCTACCTATTATTGATAAAATCAAGGAAAGACAAACCGAGGCGCAGATCGCCCTTAGTTTCTTTTCTCCATCCGGCTACCATTACGCGGCAAAAAAAGCACCGGTCGAATTCGTATTTTATCTGCCTTGGGACACAAAATCAAAGGCTAACAAAGTTGTTCAGTGGTTAAAGCCTGACGTTGCCATCTTCGTGAAATATGAACTTTGGCCTAACTATCTAAATGAGTTAAAAAAATTTGGATGTCCCACCTATTTGGTAGCGGCTAGATTTTATAAAGAACAATGGCTATTTAAGTACCGCTTAGGTAAACAATTGCTCGAGAATTTCAACCAAATTCTATGCCAAGACGAGTCGTCTATTTCGTCAGTACATTCTTTTTATCCAGAATTACCCGTCAACTATTGTGGGGATACTCGCTTTGATAGAGTCGCACAGATTGCCTTAGAAAACAAATCCCTAGATGGGATAGAATCCTTTATTGCCGGGCGAAAATGTATTGTTTTTGGTAGCTCATGGCAAGAAGAGCATGAGCTACTAGCCCAATCGCTCCGAGAATTCGACGACCCTAAAGTTTGCTTCATTGTCGCTCCCCATAAAGTAGATTCTATAACCACCCAAAAAGCAATCTCATCATTTTCTGAGCCCGTCAATAGATACACCAAATCAGAATTTCAAACTGACCTCAGAGTTCTAATTCTCGACACCGTAGGTTTATTGAGTGCAGTCTACAGGTATGCTGATCTAGCCTTTATCGGAGGTGGATTTAAAACAGGGCTTCACAATGTTCCCGAAGCTGCCGTTTACGGCATACCGGTTTTGATCGGACCTAACTATAGTCAGTTCCCTGAAGTGGTACAGTTGGTTAAAGAAGGTGGAGTAATAGCCATTGATCAATCTAGCGAATTTGACATTTATCTTCAAACACTTGCCAAACAACCTCGAGCACTGCAATCTCAAGGGGAAGCAAACAGAAGGTTTATCGAACAGAACTTAGGGGCTAGCGATAAAATCTATAAAGAGATCAGCAAATTCTTGTAACGAATAAGCCTAAAAAAAGCCGAGAAATTCTCGGCTTTTTATGGTGCGGATGAAGGGAGTCGAACCCCCACGCCTCGCGGCACTAGATCCTAAGTCTAGCATGTCTACCAATTCCATCACATCCGCAATTGGTATTACCAATAAGGAGGGCAAATATACCCTAATTTTTTAAAATCCTAAAAATTCTTGCAAATTCTTATTTGTAAATTAGTGCCACTTTAAAGAACGTCGAAAATGAATCTGAATAACTACATTGAAAACCACAAGGAGCGCTTCACAAACGAGCTGATTGATTTGCTGAAAATACCTTCAGTAAGTGCAGATCCTGCCTATAAAGAAGCGGTTTTACAAGCAGCAGCTTTTACCGCCAAAAAACTCAAAGAAGCAGGCTGCGATAGCAGTGAAGTAATAGCCACTAAAGGGTATCCTGTAGTTTACGGTGAGAAGATTATTGACAAGACCCTTCCAACCATTCTAGTCTACGGCCACTACGATGTACAACCACCAGACCCTGTTGAACTTTGGGAATCAGGACCCTTCGAACCGGTGATCAAAAAATCAGCACTACATCCTGAGGGAGCTATTTACGCACGTGGCGCCTGTGATGATAAAGGTCAGTTCTACATGCATGTGAAAGCGTTTGAAGCTATGGTTGCTGAAAATGAACTTCCCTGTAACGTAAAATTCATGATTGAAGGAGAAGAAGAGGTAGGTAGCGATAGCCTAGGCGAGTTTTTAGAAACTTACAAGGAACGTCTCAGCAGCAACATCATTCTCATTTCAGATACAGGAATGATTAGTAGAGACATTCCCTCTATTCAAACAGGACTTCGAGGATTAAGTTATGTTGAAGTAGAGGTAACAGGACCTAACCGAGATCTACACTCAGGGGTTTATGGAGGTGCAGTGGTGAATCCGATTAACACTCTAAGCAAGATGATCGCATCGCTTCATGACGACGAAGGAAAAATCACCATTCCCGGATTCTACGATAAGGTTATCGAACTCAGTGCTGAAGAGCGCGCGGCGATGGCAGAAGTACCCTTTGATCAAGAACAGTACAATAAACATCTAGATATTGACGGGGTAAATGGAGAAAAGGGGTACTCTACTACAGAGCGGGCCTCGATTCGACCTACTCTTGATGTGAATGGAATTTGGGGTGGATACATTGGCGAAGGTGCCAAAACGGTTCTTCCGTCTAAAGCGTACGCCAAAATATCAATGCGGCTAGTACCCGACCAAGACCATCATGAAATTACTCGACTGTTCACGGAGCACTTCGAAGCGATTGCTCCAATAGGAGTTAAGGTTAAAGTAACTCCACATCACGGCGGTACTCCTTACGTTACTCCAATTGATAGTATCGGATATTTAGCAGCAGAAAAAGCCTTAGAGACAACGTTCTTTAAAAAACCGGTTCCACAACGAGGAGGAGGAAGTATCCCCATCGTAGCCTTATTTGAATCCGTTTTAGGTATAAAATCAGTTCTCATGGGATTCGGATTAGACAGCGATGCAATCCATTCTCCAAATGAGCATTATGGCCTATTCAATTACTACAAGGGAATTGAAACTATCCCCTATTTCTTCAAGTACTACACAGAACTGTCTAAAGAGGCTTAAATAGTATCGGACGACTTGGTGCAGCATCGCTAAGAATAGGCGCTACTTGTAGTTGAAGTAAATAATTACCGGTAGATAAATTGGCAGGAATCTGTGCAAATTCAGTAATCGTTGCCGAGGTTCTTGGAGAATCTGATAGTTTCCAGAAAGCACGATGCGACAAAAGAGCTCCCTGATCCTTTTCTTTATCGATCGAGGGCACATCAAGTACCAAGTGCTCTATTCCTGCTTCAACGAGTCGCTTAGTGGCTGATTCACTGAGATAGGGCCAATTCGTATGATCGTAATTGATAGGATATTCTTTATTAGGGTTTAATCGAATCACTAAAGCCTTCACTCCTTCATAATCGCAAAGATCTAATGCTTTCTCAGTTAATACCTGGTCTCCATCTATGGTCTCTAAACTCGGACGAATAAGTTTACACGGCATAAACAAAGGAAGTCTCAATTCCTCAATCACAAGCTGATTTTCGTCAATATGCCCGAGTGTTTCAGTATGCGTGCCGTGGGCATGTGGAGCAAATTTAATTTGGTCAAAATTCACTGCGGCACCCGAAGACACACTAAAAACGGCTCCTCCAACTTCTAAAGGGCCCATCTGAGGGCTGCCGATATACCAGGCGTTTACTCCACTACCTACCGCTCTTGAAAGATCAATACCAAGAGCCTCATCGAACATATAATCGGTGTCTTCAATGGTTAATCTTATCATGTGCGATTTGTCTTTAGTTCAACCATAAACAATTCACTGGCTATACCGTCAATTAAAAATTTACCCTTACGAGTAGCTCTAATTACCCCTTCCTCCTCAAACAATAGTGCATCGAGCAAAAATGGGGTTATCATCATCTTGAAATAATTCAGATAAGGAGCACCAAATTCAGATTCGAGGTCATGGTAACTCACCCCCCATTGGGTTCGAAGCGAGGTCATCACGAATTCGTTATACCGATCTTTTGTAGTCAATTCTTCGCTTTCAAAATTCAACGCTCCCCCTTCAATAGCATTCATATACTTGTGGTTCTGAGCAATATTCCAATATCTACTTTTACCATCAAAACCATGTGCAGAGGGGCCTATGCCGACATACGAAACACCCTTCCAGTAAGAACTGTTATTAACCGAGTGGTGACCGGGAAGTGCAAAATTCGAAATTTCATAATGCTCAAATCCTCTACTGGTTAAGGTATCGAGTACAACAAGGAATTGTCTTTCTGCCTGTTCCTCATCGATATCTGGAATAAGTTCCTTTTCAATATAACTAGCAAGGGCAGTCTTGGGCTCTACAGTCAATGCATAGGCCGAAACGTGAGTTGCCCCAATATCTCCAACCTTACCTATACCCTTTTGAAGCAATTCATCAGATTGTCCTGGGATACCATAAATAATATCTACAGATACTCTATCGAAATGACTTACAGCCAACTGTAGCGATCGTAAAGAATCTTCTGAGCTATGCGCTCGATTCATCAATTTTAAGTCTCGATCTTCAAAAGACTGAAGACCAATACTAAGTCTATTCACACCAGCCTCCTTCCAAGACATTATTTGATCCTCATTCACATCCTCAGGGTTTACTTCCAAGGTAAATTCAAAATCAGAAGTAAAAGAATAATGCGTTAAAGCCGTATTTTTCAATAATAACAATTGCTGCTTACTCAGTACCGAGGGGGTTCCGCCTCCTAAGTAAAAAGTATTAAAAGTAGCTTCTTGCCAGTCTGTTTTTCTCAAACGCATTTCTTCGGTCATCGCAACAATCATTCGATCGATATAATTGAGTTTTGTCGAGAAGTGAAAATCACAATAGTGACAAGCACGTCGACAAAAAGGAATGTGGAGATAAAAACTCGCCATTAGCTGGTTCGATCTTTATTCTGACTAACAAAACTTGACCAAGAATGGTAGGCATTTGTCACTTCAGGCTTACCTGCGTTATAAAAATGACAAACAGCAGCTGCTAAGCCATCGGTGGCATCTAAATTTTTCGGAAGTTCTTTTAGAGCGAACATCCCCTGAAGCATCTTCGCCACTTGTTCCTTAGAAGCATTACCGTTACCAGTGATGGCCATCTTAATTTTCTTTGGTAAATATTCGGTAACCGGTATTTGACGGGAAAGACCAGCAGCCATCGCAACACCTTGAGCTCTACCCAATTTGAGCATTGACTGTACGTTTTTACCAAAGAAGGGCGCCTCTAGAGCCATCTCGTCAGGGTGATAAGTATCAATAAGTTCAATGGTTCTTTCGTAGATCATACGCAGTTTCAGATAAGGGTCACTTACCTTTTGAAGGCGTAACTCATTCATCTGCAAGAATTTCATTTGAGAACCATTCACCTCAATAAGGCCAAAACCCATAATGGTGGTTCCGGGATCTACTCCCAAGATAATTTTCGAGGCGGACATACTACTAAGGTAACGATTTAACGGTCGAAGTAGCGAACGACCTCAGCAAGCGGTAAACGCTCAGAGTCTTCAGGTTTTTCATCGTAGTAGCCCATATAGAATAGTCCATAACAACGCTCTCCCTCTTCTAATTCAAGAAAATCTCCTAAATGCTGGACAACCCCTGGAGAACTCCAGTAACCCCCAATTTCTTTTTCATGACTACTTAGCCATAGATTCTGAACAGCCATCGCTACTGCTGCAACTTCTTCCCACTCAGGAAGCGATTCTTTCGGGTCTCTTTTCATACAAATGGCTATTGCTATTTGAGACTTTATCGCATTTGATCGCATCTTATCGTGAGTGATTTGACTGAATTTTTGTGCAGTCTTAGTATATACTTTTCCAATAGCGTCAGCAAGTCGGCTGCGAGCCTCTGATCGAATAACTACAAATCGCCAAGGCTGAGTTTTCTTATGCGTTGGTGCCCATCTAGCTGCTTCAAGCATCTCTTCGATAAGCTGGTCAGCGATTGGACGGTCGTTATAAGATCCTGGATATACACTTCTTCGAGTGCGTATTAATTCACTTAATTCCATGAGCAATATTTTTTAAAGTACTAAAAGTACTAATGGGCTAGAAACAAAAAAAGCCTCCCCTAAGGAAAGCCTTTCAAAGGTCAGTATCACTGTGGATACCACACTTGATGCAGTTTTACCTGCACAACACAACATTGCAAATATAGGGGCAATTTTTTTATTCGATTGTTGAAAACTTCATTAAAGGAATAATTCCTAATAATTGGAATAATTCCATAATTTTGAATAATGAATCGAAATATCTTACATCTAGATCTAGACAGTTTTTTCGTCTCTGTAGAGCGGCTCATTAACAGCGAGCTTAAGAAAAGACCTCTTCTAGTCGGCGGTATCAGCGACCGCGGAGTAGTAGCTGCTTGCAGCTATGAAACACGGGCTTTTGGCGTGCACTCAGGAATGCCTATGAAATTAGCTCGCAGACTCTGTCCAGAAGCTATTGTACTAAGAGGTAATTCAGGTACGTACACCAAATATTCAGACCTCATCACTGAGATTATCAAATCAGAGGTACCTGCTTTCGAGAAAGCCAGTATCGATGAATTCTACGCAGACCTAAGTGGAATGGATCAATTTTTCGGCACTTATAAATTCGCCTCAGAACTAAGAACTAAGATCATTAGAGAAAGTGGGTTACCCATATCGCTTGGGCTATCAATAAACAAAATAGTTTCTAAGGTAGCCACCGGCGAGGCAAAACCCAACAATCAAATTAAAATCGATCAAGGGTACGAGAAGCAATTTTTAGCTCCACTCCCTATTCGAAAAATCCCAATGGTAGGCGACAAAACAGGGCTAACGCTGCAGCGATTAGGCATTAGAATCGTCAGCGACCTTCAAAAGCTGCCCGAAGAACTTCTTTTACAAACGCTAGGCAAAACAGGAGGAATCATTTGGCGAAGAGCTCAAGGAATAGATCACAGCCCTGTAATCACTTACAATGAAAGAAAATCTATTTCTACTGAAAGAACCTTTGACTACGACACCATCGATATGACTCTCTTGAGAGAATTGCTTATCGCAATGACCGAGAACCTAGCCTATCAGCTCAGAAGAGGTCAAAAATTAACTTCTTGCGTGAGCGTTAAAATAAGATATGCCGACTTCGACACTCAGAGCAGGCAATTAAACATACCCTACACTAGCGCAGATCACTTGTTAATTCCTAGAATATTAGAGCTATTCAACGCTTTGTATAATCGACGACTAAGAGTTCGACTAATAGGAGTCAAATTCAGTCACCTGGCAGGAGGCAACTATCAGATCAACCTATTTGACGATAACGAATCAGCGATTCAGCTCTATCAAGCCATAGACAGAATGAGACTACGATTTGGTGACCGAAGTATTATCAGAGCTTCGAGTCTAGGTGCTAAAACTATCGGACGAATTGAAAACCCATTTAACGGAAACGCCCCTATCGTACTCGCTCACCGCAAGCAATAATGTATCTACAATGTCACAGTTATTACAGTCTACGATACGGAACGATCTCAGAAGAAGAGCTCGTCGACCTGGCGATTGCTAAAGGTTATTCTTTCGCCGCGCTAACCGATATCAACAACAGTGCTGCTGTCTTATCCTTTGTTAAATACTGTCAGAAAAAAAACATACCACCTATCATAGGTATTGACTGCCGCGAGAGAAACTCGAAGGGTTATGTAGGAATCGCGAGAAGTACACAAGGCTTCTATAATCTCAATCAATTCGTATCAGAGATTCAAGCCTCAAAAAAAGGGTATCCAAAATATGCTCCAGATCTCGACGAGGTAAGCTTTATCTATCCCTTTACTCAGGTGCAAATTGAAAATCTACAAATCACACTCCCCAATCATTACATAGGGGTATCGATCAAAGATCTCAACCGCTTGCGATTTAGTAAACTTATTGAGAACAAAGAACGACTTGTATTTCTTAGCCCCTTTAGCTTTCGATCTAAAAGAGACTTTAATACCCATCGTCTTCTAAGGGCCATTGACAATAATACATTACTCAGTAAACTAGCCATCGAAGAACAAGGGGATATCGATCATCAGATGCTCGATATAAGCGAATTAAAAAAAGCGGTTAACGATCTTGACTTTTTATTAGAGCAAACTACGAAACTCAGTAAACAATGCTCATTTGAGTATCCCTTTGACCCCAGACTCCCTTCAGAAAACCAACAATTATTTGGAGAAAACCAGGAAGAAGATGAATGGCTACTCAGACGTTTATGTCACGAAGGCATAGAGTACCGGTATCCTAACGAAAAACCCAAAGAACTGTATGTGCGACTAGCTAAAGAACTACAATTGATCTGTGAGAAATCCTTCACCACCTATTTCTTAATTAACTGGGATCTCACTACAGAAGCTAGAAAAAGAGGGTTTTTCTATGTAGGAAGAGGTAGTGGAGCCAATAGTCTTGTGGCGTATCTCTTACGCATTACCGATGTCGATCCTATCGAGCTCAATCTCTACTTTGAGCGTTTCATTAACAAATACCGAAGTAGTCCTCCCGATTTTGACATTGATTTTTCCTGGCGAGAGCGAGACCAAATGATTCAATATTTATTTGAGAGGTATCCCAATGTGTGTTTGCTGGGTGCGTATGTAACCTTTCAAAAAAGAGCAGTAATCAGAGAAATCGGAAAAGTATTCGGACTCTCTAAGGAAGAAATTGATGCACTAGTAGCTAATACAAAACCTCTAGGTCGCAACAAGGAGAGTGATGAGCTGCAGAGACTAGTATTGCACTATTCCCAGTTTATTGAAGGCTTGCCCAACCACTTTAGCATACATGCCGGAGGAATGCTTATTACTGAAAAGCCTATACACTACTACGCAACTACCTTTTTCCCTCCCAAAGGGTTTCGAACCATACATCTTGATATGCACATCGCTGAAGACGCTAGGCTTCACAAATTTGACATCCTGTCTCAACGAGGTCTATCAAAAATTGCTGATGCCCTAAAACTCATCAAGCAGAATCAAAATAAACAGGTAGACATTCATCAAATCGAGACCTTTAAAAATGACACTAATATCAATGAACTATTAGCCCGTGGAGATTGCATGGGTTGCTTCTACATTGAATCTCCCGCTATGCGAATGCTTTTGCAGAAACTTAAAGTAAGCAATTACTTAAGTCTTGTTGCTGCTAGCTCGATTATTAGACCCGGGGTTTCTCAAAGCGGAATGATGAATGAATACATTCTTAGGCATCAAAATCCTGAAAAAGTACACCAAAGAGCCAACCCTGTACTTCTAAGCATTATGCCCGAGACCTATGGAGTCATGGTTTATCAGGAAGATGTTATCAAAGTCGCACACTACTACGGAGGGTTGAGCCTTGCTGAAGCCGATGTTCTTCGCCGAGGGATGAGTGGTAAATCAAGATCAAAGACTGAGTTTGATCGTATCAAGGTACAATTCTTCGAAAATGGCAATCAAAAAGGGTATCGCGAAGAAGAAGTGAATGAAGTGTGGAGACAAATCGAAAGTTTCGCTGGCTACGCCTTTGCCAAGGGACACTCTGCTTCTTATGCTGTTGAGAGTTATCAAAGCCTATTTCTTAGAGCCTACTATCCGCTCGAATATCTCACAGCTGTAATCAATAATGGAGGGGGATTCTACGGAATAGAATTCTATCTCAAAGAAGCAATTAGACTAGGCGCAAGAGTGTACACCCCTTGTATTAATAAGAGCCATATTCAACATACGATCATCAAAAACGAATTATACCTAGGTTTTACATCTCTTAAAGAGTTAGAGGAACGAAGCATTGTAAAAATAGTAGAGGCTAGAACTCGAGGAGAGTTCAAAAGTCTATTCGACTTTATTGATCGAGTACCTGTAGGCAGTTCACAAATAGAACTTCTAATACGGGCCGGAGCCTTCAGCTTCACCAATGAAAATAAACACTCGCTATTATGGCAAGCGTTAGGTTTAAAAAATAGTAAACAAAGAACCTTTCAACCTAAACTTTTCGCATCAGAGCAAAAGGGAGTAAGCCTAACACACCTCAAAGAATCAGCAGTTGAAAGAACCTATGAACTTTGGGAACTTTTAGGATTTCCACTTTCAATGACTTTTGAACTTTTAAAAACTCCGATTCAAGGCATTACCGCCGACCAACTAGAGCACTACGATCGAAAGGCAGTGCGAATACTCGGGTATCTGGTTACGGTGAAAAATACTAGAACAAAGAACGGAAAGATCATGCAGTTTGCCACCTACTTAGATGTCAACGGCGCCGTTTTTGACACCACTTCGTTTCCTAAAATAGCTCAAAAATATCCCGTACTATCCAAAGGAATCTACCTCATCGAAGGATTAGTCTGTACGGAATTCGGGTTCAAAAGTATTGAAGTAAAAAGAAAGGAGCGCTGCGAATATGTAAGTAATACCTCCTACTAAAAATTCAAATAAAACGGCGCTGTAAGATGACGATACTCTTCAGTATAAAGATGTCTTTCAATCTCGATCACTAATTCTTCACGCTCAGCTACAATCGCAGAGGTGGTTTTTTGAAGTTCTAACATCACCCGCTTAACTGGTAAATCTGAGCGACCCTTGACTAGACAATACCTTCGAATCTTAAAGCCTACCTCCAACGCAACATTTTGCACCTCAGAAAATCGATCTGAAGGGAGAATTAAAGAAAATAATCCTTCAGCCTTCAATAGACGGTATGATGACTGAATTAGTAACTGCAAGGGTAAATGATTCGCATTTCTAGCGAGAGTTCTAGAATCATCTACAGTTTCAGCTCCTTGAAAATAAGGTGGGTTCGAAACAATCAAATCAAAGTCAGAGTCAATGATCGAAGACGGATCTGAAAAGTCACCCATAACTACTCCTAGTCGCTCCGACCAGGGAGAACTACGAAAATTCATTTGAGTAGCCTTACAGGCTCCCTCATCAATATCTATAGCCTTAATTTGACTCGAAGAAAAACGCTGCGCTAATTGAAGAGCTATAAGCCCAGTACCACAACCAACATCTAAGATTTTTTTAGGATCAGGTGCAAAAGACCAAGCACCGATCAAAACACCATCGGTCCCGATTTTCATCGCAACAGTACTATCGTCTATTGAAAATTGTTTGAATCGAAACACCCTCAGGGCTCTAAATAAAGTTCAATCAGGCCATTTGGCGCTGATACCAAGATACGTTTTTGGCCTTTATCTATAGAATTGATGATTTCGTCTACCGCCGGTAATAAAACTTCTTTCCCTTTATGATCGATAATAAAAATGGCTTGAGTGGAACTGTCATTCACCCCAACTAATTCACCAATATGACCAAAAGAAGTATCAATTACTTCAAACCCGATGAGTTCGTGGTAATAATACTGTCCCTCTTCTAATTCAGGAAGCTCGTCTAACGGGCGATAAATCGATTTTCCAATAAGTGCAGCAGCTTGAAGTTCAGAATCAACTCCCTCAAACTTAACTCTGAGCGATCCGTTGTGCCAACGAGAACGCTCAATAAAAAATGGAACCAATTCATGCTCTAATTGAACAAAAACTGATTCCATTTCAAGATATTCACCCAGGTAATCGGTGTCTAGTTTTAGAAGCACCTCACCCTTGAAGCTAAATTTTGATGCGATATGTCCTAGTTGGTAGCAGGACTCGAGTCGCATACAATCAATTATTCAGCTGGTTTCTCTTCTTCAGAAGACTCTTCTGCAGGAGCTTCTTCACTAGCAGCTTCTTCAGCAACAGGAGCCTCCTCAGCAACAGGAGCCTCAGCTACTTCTTCTGATGCTTCTTCAGTAGCCTCTACAGCAATAGGAGCCTCAGCTACTTCTTCTGATGCTTCTTCAGTAGCCTCTACAGCAATAGGAGCCTCAGCCACTTCTTCAGAAACTTCTTCAGCAGCCTCTTCAACTACTTCAGGCTCAGGAGCATTAGCGGCAGCAATCTCAGCAGCACGCTTTTCGTTAGCTTCTTTCTCAGCATCAAGAGCTTTAGCCTTTGCAGCTTCTTTTTCTTTATTTAGCGCAGAGATTTCAGCAGAATTTGCCGCATCTTTCTCAGTTAACCATGCTGCAAAACGCTCTTCCACTTGCTCCTCAGTAAGAGCTCCTTTAGCTACACCTTTTACCAGGTGATGCTTAAGAAGGGCTCCCTTTCTTGAAAGCAGTGTACGCGCTGTGTCAGTTGGTTGAGCACCATTCTGTAACCATTTAACCGCTGAATCAACATCGATTTCAACAGTTGCAGGATTTGTGTTCGGGTTGTAGATACCAAGTTTTTCAAGGAATTTACCATCGCGCTTCGATCTTGAATCGGCAGCAACTACCCAATAGAAGGGTTTTCCTTTTTTACCATGGCGTTGTAATCTAATTCTAACAGGCATATCACATTAAATTTTTGAGGTTCTCGACCTCGGTTATTAATACATTGTTTAAAAGTCGTGCAAAGATAATCGAAATGTTTAGTTATCCAAGCCTCATTATTATGCTATTTTTAGGGGTTTTAAAAGTTAGTTCACTCGATGTTATACCTCATTTTTGATACGGAGACTACCGGCCTGCCTAAAAACTATAAAGCCCCGGTTAGTGACTCAGAGAATTGGCCTAGAGCAGTTCAATTATCTTGGCAGCTTCACGATCATGAGGGAACGCTAATCGACCAAAAGGACTTCCTAATCAAACCCGATGGTTTTGATATACCTTTTCAATCAGAAAGGGTGCATGGCATCTCGACTGCTCTCGCTTTAAAAGAAGGACACGAACTGCATGAAGTTCTTCAGGCTTTTGAGGAGGTTGTTCTTAAAACCGATTTTGTAGTAGGACAGAATATTGATTTTGACCTCAATATCATGGGGGCAGAATTCTACCGAATGGGGATAACTACTGCCCTTCTTGATAAAAAAGTGCTCGATACTTGCACCGAACAGACCGCTAATTTTTGCCAATTACCCGGTGGTCGTGGCGGAAGATTTAAATTACCAACCCTTTCAGAGTTACACCGTAAGCTCTTTGGAGCTGAATTTGCAGAAGCACATAACGCTAGTGCGGATGTAGAGGCAACTGCGCGATGCTTTTTTGAACTTGTTCGAATCGGTGAATTTGACACTGCCTCTTTAGGAATTTCAGAAGAAGTTCTTCAAGACTTTAAAGTTTCGAACCCCAATCCGATTCGGGCTATAGGCCTTAAGCATAAAAACCTCAAGGCTGCTTCAGAAAAATTAGCCGTACAAAGTCTTGATTCTGAAGAATCTAAGAAAACAACTATCGACATTGAGGAGGTTAATCAACTCTCCTTTGCTCACCTACACAACCATTCACAGTTCTCTATTTTACAAGCGACTATGAAGCCTGCTGAGCTTGTCGAGACTGCCGCTGAATTAGAAATGCCAGGGGTTGCCCTCACCGATACAGGCAACATGATGGGAGCTTTCAGCTTTGTTAGTGCCGTTGCTGCTCATAATAAGTCAAACCCAGAAAAGCCCATTAAAGGAATCGTCGGTTGTGAGCTGGCGATGGTCGAAAACAGACACAATAAAGAGGTAAAAGACCTAGGATATCCCGTTGTGCTACTAGCCAAAAACAAAACAGGATATCACAACTTGACTAAACTAAGCTCTAAGGCATATACTGAGGGTTTTTACTACATCCCTCGAATTGACAAAGATTTGCTCGTAGCACATAAAGAAGGGCTAATTATTTTGTCGGGGGGTACTAGAGGTGAAGTGTCCGCCAAAGCCTTGAATATAGGTGAAAGACAAGCTAAAGAAGCGTTAGAATGGTTTAAGGAAAATTTTGACGATGACTTTTACTTACAACTCGAACGTCACAATCAAGAAGAAGAAAATAGAGTTAATTCTCAGATCGTAGCACTAGCCAAGAAGCATGGAGTCCATTTAGTTGCGACTAATAATAACTTTTATCGGTCTAAAGAAGATCAGGAACTACAAGACATACTCCTCTGCGTAAAAGAAGGAGAACTGAAGGAGACTCCGATCGGTAGAGGAAGAGGTTATCGCTACGGTCTCCCAAACAGCGAGTACTATTTTAAAGGCAGCGAGGAGATGAAAAAACTTTTCGCTGATCTACCTGACGCTATTGAAAATACAACTCGCATATTACATAAAGTAGAGAATTACGTCTTATATCGAGATGTCTTACTTCCTGAATTCGATATTCCGCAAGAATTTGCATCTTCAGAGGATCAGATTGACGGAGGTAAAAGAGGGGAAAACGCTTACCTCAAACATCTAACCTTCGAAGGAGCCAAAGAGCGTTATGGAGAGGTAACCGTAGAAATCGAAGAGCGCTTGCGATTCGAACTGAACACTATTGAGCAATCAGGCTATCCAGGATATTTCTTAATTGTAGAAGACTTTATTCGAAAAGCGAGAGAAATGAGTGTCTCGGTGGGCCCTGGAAGAGGGTCGGCGGCAGGTTCGGCAGTGGCCTACTGTTTAGGTATTACCAATATTGATCCTATTAAATACGACCTCCTTTTTGAGCGTTTTCTAAATCCAGATCGAGTATCTATGCCCGATATCGATATTGATTTTGACGATGAGGGGAGGCAGAAGGTCATCGATTATGTCATTGGAAAATACGGATCTAATCAAGTAGCTCAGATTATAACCTATGGCACCATGGCCGGCAAGTCATCGATTCGAGATACCGCTAGAGTACTTGACTTGCCACTCAACGAAGCAGATCGACTCGCTAAGCTTCTGCCTGACATGACCAAACTGGCAAAGGTGTTAGGACTTGATTCAAAGTCGCTTCAACAGAATTTTCGCAGTGAGGAAGCCCAAAAGATAGCAGAACTACAACAAATTTCTCAGAGTAAGGACGATCTCGGAAACACTCTTCAAGTCGCAAAAAGGTTAGAAGGAACCGTTCGAAATACAGGAATTCACGCCTGTGGTGTAATTATCACTCCTGGGGATATCACCGACTTTGTCCCTGTAGCTACGGCTAAAGATGCAGAGATGTGGGTAACCCAATTTGACAATTCTGTAGTAGAGAGTGCTGGTCTGTTGAAGATGGACTTCTTAGGATTAAAAACTCTGACTTTAATTAAGGATACTTTAAAGATCATAAAGGCGAGAACCGGAGTTGAACTAAATCCTGACGAATTTTCGCTAGAAGACGAAAAAACCTACGAGCTTTTTCAAAGAGGAGAAACGATCGGAATTTTCCAATATGAATCTCGTGGAATGCAGAAGTATCTAAAAGAGCTAAAACCGAGCACCTTTGACGACTTGATCGCCATGAACGCTCTTTATCGCCCAGGCCCACTTGAATATATCCCGAGCTTTATCGCTAGAAAACACGGTAAGGAACCTATCACCTACGACCTTCCAGAAATGAAGGAGTATTTGGAAAACACCTATGGAATTACGGTTTATCAAGAACAGGTGATGCTTTTATCACAGAAGCTAGGAGGTTTTACCAAAGGTGAAGCCGACGTTCTCAGAAAGGCGATGGGTAAGAAAAAGAAAGATCTTATCGACGAATTACGTCCTAAGTTTATCAATGGAGGGATTTCTATAGGACACCCTAAAGAGGTTTTAGAAAAGATCTATAAAGATTGGGAGGCATTCGCGAGTTATGCATTCAATAAGAGTCACTCGACTTGCTATGCTTACATCGCTTATCAAACCGCCTATCTAAAGGCACACTACCCTTCAGAATATATGGCCGCCGTGCTATCTAACAACATGAACCAGTTAGAACAGGTTACTCTATTTATGGAAGAGGCCAAACGCATGGGAATCGAGGTGCTCGGGCCTGATGTCAATGAGTCTTTCTACAAATTTGGGGTTAATACACAAAATGCAATTCGTTTCGGAATGGGTGCGATTAAAGGCGTAGGAAAAAACGCAGTGGATACTATTGTAGATGAAAGAAAAGAATCTGGACCCTACAGTTCAGTATTCGAATTAGCCAAACGAATAGACTTACGAGCTGCGAATAAAAGAACCTTTGAGAATCTTGCTATCGCTGGTGCTTTTGATTCTTTCGGAGCACTACGAAGTCAATACTTTCAAGAATCTAATGACGGAATCAACTATTTGGAGAAGATCATAAAGTCAGCCACCCGTTTCAAAGAAAACGAAAACGCCTCCCAAGTGAGCTTATTCGCAGATGATCCAGTCGCTCAAATTAGCGAGCCCGAGATCCCACCTTGCGAACCGTGGCCAACCATGGAGCTTCTTAGAAAAGAGAAAGAGGTTGTTGGACTTTATTTAACTGGGCATCCACTTGATGATTTCAAAAAAACGCTACAACATTTTACTAAAAACGAATTAGCAAGTCTTAATACAGACCTCACCCCCTTTGTCGGACGCGAAGTAACTGTAGGTGGTGTCGTAACATCAGCAGAAGCAAGAATTTCTAAAAATGGTAAGCGTTGGGGAATCTTTACCCTAGAAGATTATAGCGGGTCTTACCAATTCAGAGTTTTTTCAGAGGAATTTTTAAAATTCGAACACTTCTTTAAGGAACCGAACTTCTTGTATATCCGTCTCATAGTCAAAGAAGGCTATCCTATTGGGGATGGTAGTGCAAAAGGAGAACCGAGGCTGCAATTTAACGAAGTACGACTACTTCCAGATGTGATGGAAAATCTATCTAAAAAAATAAACCTTCATCTAAAGGCAGAAGAAGTAAGCAACGAATTCATAGAATTATTAAAACAAAGACTTACGGAGCACAAGGGCAACAAACCAGTTAATATTACACTACATGACAAAGACTTTCAGCTCACCTTAAAAAGCCGGAAGGAAAAAGTAGCAATTACCAAAGAGTTTCTTCACTTCCTTGACGATCAAAAAATACCCTATCAACTGCACTAATTGAACTCATTTTAAATCCCTAAATTTGTATTTTAATTCAAGATTATGGCACTAGAAATAACAGACGCAACTTTTGAAGAGGTAGTACTCAATTCAGACAAGCCAGTAGTTGTTGACTTTTGGGCAGCATGGTGCGGTCCTTGTCGTATGGTAGGACCAATCATCGATGAACTCGCAACTGAATACGAAGGCAAAGCAGTTATAGGTAAGGTCGATGTAGACAGCCACCAACAGTTTGCAGCCAAATACGGCGTTAGAAATATTCCTACCGTATTGGTTTTTAAAGGTGGGGAAATAGTAAACCGTCAGGTAGGAGTTGCTCCTAAAAACGTTTACGCTGAGGCTATTGACGCTGCTTTATAAGCCACTTCACACAGCATTCGAAAAAGAGAGCGATTTTAATCGCTTTTTTTTTGATCCTTTTTGGACAAGGTCTAAAAAAGATTATATTTGCCCCCGCTTTTAGAGCGAAAATGCTTTGGTCTGGTAGTTCAGTTGGTTAGAATACCTGCCTGTCACGCAGGGGGTCGCGGGTTCGAGTCCCGTCCAGACCGCAAAAACAAGCAAAAGCCGATTTCAAATTTGAAATCGGCTTTTTTTATTCTAAATACTCCGATAGAAGCACCTATAATTTCTTAATAATATCATAAAATTAAGGTCAAAATTAAACAATCTATTGTCAAATTATTAACCATTTGTTGCTTTAACTAAACATGCATTAATTTATTTCAATAACCACTATATATTTCGCAAAAATCGCAGGAAAGATTATAATTTTGCTAATCACTCAAACGTAAACAATTATTGTAAAACCAAATGTTATGAGAAACTACATCAATTTTCTACTGGTGTGTTTGCTCGCAGTTCAAGTAGCTGTAGCACAACAAACCGTGTCAGGTAGCGTAACAGATGAATCTGGAATTCCACTTCCAGGAGCAACTGTTATTGTAAAAGGTACTAGTAATGGTGCAGCTACCGATTTCGATGGTAACTACTCGATTTCTGTAGGACCAAATGCGGTTCTAGAATTCAGTTTCATAGGTTACCAGACTGTGGAAGTTACCGTGGGTAACCAAAGCAACATAAATGTTTCACTTCAACCATCAAACCAACTCGACGAGGTGGTTGTGACAGGTTTTGGAGAACAGTCTAAAAAATCTTTTGCTGGTTCTGCAAAAGTAGTTGGAGGAGAAAACATCTCTCAAAAATCATTTACGAATGTATCTCAAGCACTCGCTGGAGAGGTAGCTGGTGTTAGTGTATTCAATACTTCAGGACAGCCAGGATCCGTTTCTACCATTCGTATTCGAGGCTTTGGCTCCGTTAATGGAAGTCAAGCTCCTCTCTATATCGTTGACAATGCCCCATTTGGAGGTAGTCTAAACGATATCAACCCTAACGATATTAAGTCAGTTACGGTTCTTAAAGATGCCTCTGCCACTTCACTTTACGGAGCCAAAGGTGCTAATGGAGTAATCGTTATTACCACCAAAAGAGGTAAAGACAACGGTAATAGCGTAAATGTTCAAGTAAAGTCAGGTACTAACTATCAAGGTATCGGCCGCTACGAAACTATCCGCTCTCCAGAAGAATATATTGGAATTGCCTGGGACGGTGTTTACCAAAGAGGCTTAATACTAAATGACGGTGATCAAGCAGCAGCTGTTGCTTTTGCAAACGCTAACCTATTTGAATTTCCTGGTAACGCTGGTGTCTCAGACATCTCTCCTATCTACAACATGTGGAGCGTAGGAACTACTGAAGACGGAAACGTAAACGTAGCAAACCTTATCGATCCTGCTACCGGACAAGTTCGCTCAGGTGTTGCAAGAAGATATACCCCAGAAAACTGGGAAGAGTTTGCATTTCAAGATGCTAGTCGTAACGAAGTAAACGTAACAGTTTCTAATGTTAGTGAGAATTCTTCAGTTTACACTTCTATTGGATTTATTGATGATAAAGGTTACGCTGCAAACACTGACTACCAAAGACTAAATGGTCGTTTAGCTGCAACTCATAAGATTGGTGATTTTATAAATGTAAATACGTCACTAAACTACACACAGAGTGAGAGTAACCAGAATGGTCAAAGCTCTTCTTCTTCAAGTCAGTTCTGGTGGATTGATAACTTACCCCCAATTTACCCATTATATCGTCGTGATGTAGATGGAAATAAAATTCCTGATCCTGTATACGGTGGATTCCTTTTTGACTATGGTTTAGAAGATGGTCGCGGTTTTGGTTTCGCAACAAACGGTGTTGCTGATTCACAGATTAACATTAATAGAAGTCGCAACAACTCGGTTAACTTCAACAACGACACTCGCATCCAATTAGCTGAAGGTCTTACACTAGAAAATAACTTCGCTTACCAGTATTTTATGAATGATGATATCAGTTTGAACGAGCCGTTCTACAGTCCGGCTCAGGGTCAAGGTGGGGTGGTAACCCGCTCACGTTCAGAGACCAAAAACTATACAATCAGAACAGGGTTACGTTATAAAAAAACCTTTGGAGATTTAGACCTTTCAGCATTCGTATCTCACGTTGCAACTCAGTACGACTTTAACTTTCTTTCAGCTCAACGCTCCAAGTTAGTTTTACCTTTCGGAACAGACATCGCAAACGGTGTTGTTAACGCTCCAGGTAATGGTTATACTGATGAAGAAACTTCAGAAAGCTATGTTGCTAACGCTACGCTTGACTTTAAAGACAAGTATTTCTTAGGATTAACATTCAACCGTGACGGATCTTCAAGATTCATCAACAATCGATGGGGCAACTTCTATTCTATAGGGGGTGCATGGGTTTTAAGTGAAGAAAGCTTTATGTCGAATTCCAAGTTTTTTGATTTCTTAAAATTCAAAGCTAGTTACGGAGTTCAAGGTAATCAAGGAGGTGTAGGATTATACCCAGGGTATAACATCTACTCTATCAATAACCTTGCTGATAACATTTCTCTTGCATTCAGCACAAAAGGTAACAAAGATCTTACCTGGGAGAGTACAAATCTGGCAAATATTGGCTTCGAGTTCGAAGCGGGTGGATTTTTATCTGGATCTATCGAGGCATACCAGAAGACAACAACCGACATGTTCTTTGATCGTCGTGTAGGACCTTCAGTAGGATACGCTCTTATCACTGTAAACGACGGTGAATTAGTAAATAAAGGTCTTGAATTCGATCTTGACTTTGATTTAGTGAACAAGCAAGACTTTAGCTTAAGCTTAGGAATTAATGGAGAGACGTTTACTAATGAATTAACCGCAATGCCTATAGACCCTGCAACAGGAGAACAACAAAAACTTGATATCTCAGGTAGCTATGGGCGTACAGTTGGTCGTTCACTTTATGATTGGTACATCCCGGTTTATGCTGGGGTAAATAGCGACACAGGTGCTGCACAATGGGAGCGTAACTTTGATGATAAGGATGGAAGTGGTGACTATACCGATGGTGACGTAATTATTAACTCACTTACTCAATACTTAAATGACAATCCTGATGCGGTAGTTGCTCAAGACATTACTGAGGTTTATGCTGAAGCTACTGATAAGTTTATCGACAAGACCATTATTCCTGATGTTCGCGGTGCAATAAGGTTTAATGCTAGCTTCAAGCAATTCTCATTAAGCGCTTTATTTAACTATCAACTTGGTGGTTACGCTTATGACAGTGCTTATGCTAGTCTTATGTCAAATAACTACCCTGGAGTTAATAACTTCCACATTGATATTCGTAATCGTTGGATGAAATCAGGTGATACATCTGACATCCCTAGACAAGATTCACGTTATCAAGTTCAGCAAAATTCAACTTCAACTCGTTTCTTAACTAAATCAGACTTCATTGCACTAAATAATATTCGTCTTGGATACAACGTACCTAAAACGTTTGTTAACAAGTATGGAATTCAGCAAGCTGATCTATACGTTACTGGTGACAACCTATGGTTAACCAGTAAGCGACAAGGATTTAATCCGGCAACATCGATAACTGGTGGCTCAAGTATCTACAGGTATAATCCACTCTCAACAATCGTTTTTGGACTAAACGTTAAAATATAATAGCCATGAAAAATTTTAAAATACTAAGCCTTATTGGGATCGCCACTCTGGCTGTTTCATGTCAAGAAGACTTCCTAGAAACCTACCCTACTGCGACTTTGTCTCAGGAGCAGGTTTCAGAAGCAGTAGCCGTAAACCCTGATGCTGCTGCAGGTACACTACTAGGTATCTACGAAAACCTGTACCGTATTGGTTCTGGTGGCGTAGGTGGCCAAGAAGATTATGGTATCAAAACTCAGGATATCCAGTTAGACATTCTCTCAGGAGATATGGCACACTTAGGAAAAAGTTATAACCGTCAGACTCAGATTTCAGAGCTTACAGCAACTGTTGACCCTGACAGTAACTATAACTACATTCCGTGGAGATTCCTTTATCGTGTAATCAACCTCTCTAATCTTGTAATTGATGGTTTAGGAAGTGATGCAGATCTTACTACAGATGTGCAAAAACATACGATGGGTCAAGCACGTGCACTTCGCGGATGGGCGTATTACTGGATCGTAAATCTCTTTGCCGATGACATCTCAAATCTTTCGGCTCCTGCGGCTCCGATTTATACTAGTGCAGATCAGTTAGAGCAACCTAAAAGTTCTGTTCAGGAGGTGTTTAATCAGGCACTTGCTGATTTATTAGCAGCTGAGACCCTTCTTGAAGGATTTTCTCGTACTAATAAAATTGAGATGAATCAGGACATCGTTCGAGGTATACTTGCTTACACCTACGGAGCCCTCAATGATTGGTCTAAGACAGAGGAATATGCTCAAAAAGTGGTTAATGCTGGTTATCCGATCATGACTGCAAATGAAGTAGCGGTTATGGGCGAAGGCGATAACGTTGGTGGATTTAACGATGTAAATAGCCATCCAGGTATTATCTGGGGTATGGACATCACATCTCAAAACGAACTATACTCATTAGGTACTTGGTGGGGATGGATGGATTACTATAGCTACAGCTATGCTGCAGTAGGTAATTACAAAGGAATGGACGCAGGTCTTTTCAGTCAAATGAGAGCTGACGACATTCGTCAAAACCAATTCCCATTCGGTCTCCTTATTCCTGCCGGTAAATTCTACTGGAAAGGTGCTCAAGAAGCTGGATTCAGAGGATTCTCTGGACCTCAGTTGAATATAGACTCAGATGCACACTTTATGAGAATATCTGAAATGTATCTACTACATGCTGAGGCAGCGGCTGAAAACGGAAATGAAGCAGCGGCTAAAGCAAGTCTTAAAGCAGTTCTTGACGAAAGAATCGCTGACACTTCATATATTGAGGCTTTAACTGGTCAAGATCTTATCGACGAGATCGTTCTGCAAACTCGTTTAGAATTCTTCGCAGAAGGAAAAGCATATTTCCTTATGAAGCGTCGTAGAATGACTAAAACTAGAGGTGCTAACTGGTTAGACTACGCCGGTGAGTCATTCAACCACAATGACGATCGTTTGACTTATGAGATTCCTCAATCTGAGATTCTCTTCAACCCAAACATCTCCGATCAAAACTAAGATTTATATTTAAATCTGATAAAAAGCCGCAACTCACGTTGTGGCTTTTTTTATATATTCAACATCTATGAAAAAACTAATCTTCTTTCCTATCCTTCTACTATTCTTAGCTTGTTCTAGTAATTCTTCAAAAGTTATATGGGCCGATGAATTCGATTACACTGGAAGACCAGACACCAGTAAATGGCATCATCAAGAAATCCCGCCAAATAGTTGGGGATGGCATAATAACGAATTACAACACTATATTGATTACGCCAAAACATCTTATGTCTCAGAAGGAACGCTAAAAATTAAAGCAATTAAGCGAGATTATACTTTTCAAGGAGATACCAAAGAATTCGTATCCGCGAGGTTGAATTCAAAATTTGACTTTAAGTATGGAAGGGTGGACGTTAGAGCAAAACTCCCAAAAGAAGGAGGAACCTGGCCAGCGATTTGGACTCTAGGAAGTAATGTCAATGAAAAAGGTAATTATTTTGGAAACACAAAAGGAGATGCGGGATGGCCAATGTGCGGGGAAATCGACATCATGGAACAGACGGGATGGGAGAAAAATGTTTTAAAGGGGCACCTACACTGGGGACATACAGAAACAAAGGAATATTTTGACGAAGGTGAATCAACCAATATCCCTAACCCCTATGAAGACTTTCATCTTTATTCTCTTATATGGACACCTTATGAGATTATACTTCTTTTTGATAATGATCCATTTTTTACCGTCCCTAATGATGAGAAAAGGCCTTATGACAATCCCCATTATCTCATTCTCAATCTTGCGATGGGAGGCACATTAGGAGGTCAAGTACCTGATGATTTTAACGAAGCTCTTATGGAGGTAGATTACGTAAGAATCAGTAGTTTATAAACCGTATTCTACTAAATGTTCAAATAATTTTGTGAAATTATCAACAAATCGAGATCAATTTGAATCTTTCGCAACACTTGATTTTATTGACAATTAGAGTAAAAAATTTCTTTTAAAATTAGAAACGGTTCAAATGTTAGAGAAATCTTAAAGTTTAATTTACACAATCATGTAGGAATACTTAGTATTTTCGCAAAATGAATTTAAATCTAAACTTATCTAACATGAAAAAATTCTTTTCGTTGCTAGCGATCTTCACTGCATCACTTGCGGTAGCGCAACAAGCACAACAAGAAACTGACTCATTGTTAATGACTGAACTTGAAGAAGTTGTTGTTTCTTCAAGAGTTATTGACGTAGCTAAGGAGCGTGTTACTCCAGTTGCTGTAACTACAGTATCTGCCAAGGACATCTCTTTAAAAGTAGGTAACCTTGAGTTTCCTGAAATCATGAACACTACACCTGGTGTTTATGCAACTAAACAAGGTGGTGGATATGGTGATAGCCGTATTAGCCTTCGTGGTTTCGATCAGAGAAACACTTCATTCCTTATCAACGGTCAACCGGTAAACGATATGGAAAACGGATGGGTTTATTGGTCTAACTGGCAAGGTCTTACTGACGTTGCTTCTGGTATCCAAATCCAAAGAGGTCTAGGTGCATCTCGTTTAGCAGTTCCTTCAGTTGGAGGTACTGTATCTATTCTAACTAAAACAGCTGATAAAACACAGGGTGGTTCATTCACTCAAGTTTTAGGTAACGATGGATACACTAAAACATCAGCTGCCTACAATACAGGGAAAAACGAAAATGGATGGGCGACTTCTGTACTATTATCGTACTGGAAAGGTGATGGATATGTATATGGTACTAAAGGTGAAGGATGGACTTACTTTGCAGCAGTAGGATACGCACCAGAAGGTTCTGCTCACGCTCTTAACTTATCAGTTTTAGGTGCAGGACAATGGCACCACCAAAGAGACTCATGGGTATCAATCCGTGATTACGAATATTTTGGCGAAGAAGGTATCGATCGTCGCTGGAACTCTGATAATGGAATCCTAGAAGGGGAAGAATTCAATATTCGTCGCAACTTCTACAATAAGCCATTGGCAACTCTTAACTGGGACTGGGATATTGCTGACAATATTCAGCTAAACACTTCTTTCTATGCATCTGCAGGACGCGGTGGAGGAACTGGAGCGCGCGGTAACAATTTCCGTAACTCAGCAATTGATATGTTCCCTTACCAAAAAGATTTATACACTCACTACGTAGAAAATGGACGTGGAACACGTTTACCTAACGGATACATTAACTACGATGCAGTAGTTGCCACAAACCGTACTAATGCGCAACCTTACACCGGTTCTATCTCTGGGTATACCGGAGCAAGAATTGGATCAAACGGATTCCGCAACGATGGTGTTAGCCGTGAAATCATGATTCGTCGTGCATCAATGAATTCACATGACTGGGTAGGTGCAATCTCTTCACTAGATATTCAATCCGGTAAATTCAACTATTCTCTTGGTGTTGATTTAAGAAGCTATACCGGTTATCACTACCGTGTACTTAACAACTTAATGGGATTAGACGGTTACTATTCAACAGGTAACAAAAATTCAGCAGGTCAAATCATCGAAACTCTAGTAGAGGCGAACCCATTCAAGAACACTGGTATTAGAGGTCCTAAAATGGACTACTACAATATTGGTAGAGTAAAATGGGCTGGTCTTAACGGTCTTGTAGAATATAATGATAACGATGATTTTACTGCGGTACTTCAAGCAGGTATTTCTAACCAGCAATACCAACGTATCGATTACTTTGACCAAGTAGGTAACCCAGAGTCATCTAAAAATGATTCACCAGGTGGATACGTTAAGGGAGGTGCTAACTTCAATTTTGACGCTCAAAACAACGCCTTCTTTAATGCAGGTTATATCAGCCGTCAACCATTATTTGATGCAGTATTCCCAGGATTTGCTAACAACATTAACCCAGACCTACAGAATGAGGAGATCACTTCATTTGAGTTAGGATATGGTTACACATCATCAAATTTCAAGGCTAATGTGAATCTATACTCTACTACTTGGGGTAATCGTTTCATCTCGCGTGGGTTCAACTTAGAAAGCGGTGCAAGTGGAACTGCTCAATTCAAAGATGTTGATGTACTACACGAAGGTCTTGAAGTAGAAGCAACATACTACGCTTCTTCTGCACTTCGTTTTAAAGGAATGCTATCAGCAGGTAATTGGAGATATACTAAAGATTTCACATCTAAAGTATTTGACGACAACAACAACCAAATTGGTGAAGGTACCATCTATGTGAAAGATGCTAAGGTTGGTGATGCTGCTCAGTTCGTAACTTATACTGAGGCTCAGTATACTGCTGGAGATCTTTCATTCGACTTAGGATACCGTTTTGTTGATGGTCTATACGCGGATTACAGTATTGTTGATTCTGCATTTACATCTCCAAATAACAAAGGTGCGATTCAACTTCCTTCTTATGGGTTAGTTGATTTAGGAGCTACTGCCCGTTTCGATTTATTCGGTAACAATGCAAGCTTCAGAATCAATATCAACAACCTATTTGATACGGTTTACATTGCAGAGTCTAACACAAACATCCATGCGGATGGTGGTGCTACCACTTGGAATGGAGTTGACGTTCGTAACTCTGTATGGTTCGGATTTGGAAGAACTTGGAATGCTTCATTACGAGTGAATCTATAATCGAATCCTTCGATAATAACAAAGGGCCCCAATTGGGGCCCTTTTTTTTTGCTTAATATTTTCTAAAGCTACTTTATGTTATTTTATTGCTTCAAACCATTCCGTAGAGGAAAAGCGAAGTAGATCGTTTTATCAATACTTTGAAAATCAGTACACTACAAATATTAGATTTAAAATCCGTAGAGTTATTGTATAGTTCGAATTTTTCGAATTACTGAGATTTAACACTAATTTCATACCGTGGCATAAGTCTGCCTCGAAGCAAAAGATTGAATGAAGTTTAAACAATGAAAAATGCAATGAAAAATAATTCAGAGGAAAAGAATATTTTTTTGGGGAGTCAGCCTCTAAAAACCAATAGCAGTTCAATTACAGGAGAAGAAGTTGAATTCAATGGAGAACGGTATTTTAAGATCTCAAATACAGATCAAATGCGACCTTTTTTTATGAGCATAGTGAGCCACTCCGACCATTGGATGTTCATTTCAAGTACTGGCGGATTATCTGCAGGAAGAATTAATAGTGACCACGCACTTTTCCCTTATTATACAGATGATAAAATCACTGAGGCTCACGAGCATACGGGTAGCAAAACCATTATTCTCATTGAACAAGATACTAAAACACTTCTATGGGAGCCCTTTTCATCCAACTATCAAGGGGTTTATAGCATAGAACGCAATATCTACAAGAACGCCTATGGTAATAAAGTGCTCTTCGAAGAAATCAATCATGATCTAGGAGTGTCGTTTAGTTACGAATGGTCATCCAGCGAAAAATTCGGCTTTGTTCGTAGCTCCAAGATCAAAAATTCCAATTCATTAAACAAGAGCATTCAACTTCTTGACGGGATACAAAACCTACTACCTTATGGTGTTCCTGAAGGACTACAAAGCGGGAGCAGCAACTTAGTTGACGCTTATAAAAAGTGTGAACTTGAGGCCGACACTATTGGTATTTATGCGTTAAGCGCAATTATTTCTGATAAGGCAGAACCTAGCGAGGCACTAAAGGCTAATATGGTATTCTCCCTCGGATTAGACAATAAAACTGTACTCTTATCGTCAAAGCAATTAGACCAATTCAGAAAAGGATATGGTGTGAAGAAAGAGACAGATATCAAAGCAGAGAAGGGAGCCTATTTTATAAATGCATCTTTTGAAGTAGTTTCTGAAACTGAAAAAGAATGGATGATCGTTGCTGATCTAAGCAAAACGGTAGGTGACATCATTGAATTAAGAAATAAACTTTATTCACCTGAAACCCTCAGTAAGTCGGTAAATGAAGACATTGCTCTTGGATCAGAACGACTTATCTCTCTTGTAGGAGCAAGTGATGGTATACAATTAACGGCTGATCAGAGGAGAAATACACGACACTTTGCCAACACCATGTTTAACGTTATGCGTGGAGGTATTTTCGACGAAAACTACACTGTAGAAAAAGCAGATTTTATACAATATATCAAACAAGCGAACATCGAGGTTTTTAGTGAAAAGATAACTGTACTAAATAGTTTGCCTGAAAAGTTCGATGTATTTGCCATTAAGGCATTATCCAAGAAAGATAATCACAAAGGTTTTCAGCGCTTATGCATCGAGTATCTTCCTCTTAAATTTAGTAGAAGACACGGAGATCCAAGTAGACCATGGAACAAGTTCTCCATCAACCTTAGAAATGAGGATGATGGATCTAAGATTTTAGATTACCAAGGAAACTGGAGAGATATCTTTCAAAACTGGGAAGCGCTTGCTCATTCTTATCCGGCCTTTATTGAAGGCATGATGTTTAAATTTTTGAATGCCTCATCATTTGATGGATACAACCCGTATCGTGTATTTAAAGATGGCTTTGAATGGGAAACCATTGAGCCAGATAACCCATGGTCATATATCGGATACTGGGGGGATCACCAAATTATCTATCTTCTGAAATTCCTAGAATTCATTCAGCAATACTACCCAGAGAAGTTTGAAGAATATTTCAAAGAAGATTCTTTTGTTTATGCCAATATTCCTTACCGCATAAGATCTTTCGAAGACCTTATAGCGGATCCAAAAAATACCATCGATTACGACTACAAAAGAGAGTCTGCCATCGAAGAGAGAAAGGAGCAAATCGGAGCCGACGGAGCTTTACTAACAAGTCCAGAAGGGGCGGTTTACCAAGTAAACTTTATTGAAAAAATACTAGCAACGGTATTAGCTAAAATATCCAACTACATTCCCGAAGGTGGAATCTGGATGAATACACAACGACCTGAATGGAATGACGCCAACAACGCACTAGTTGGAAACGGAGTTTCTATGGTAACGCTTTATTACCTGAGAAGATTCTTGGCCTTTTTTAAAGAATTAATCAGTCAGTCGGCAGTTTCTGAAGTTCAGATCTCGGTAGAGTTAAAAAAGTGTTTTGATGAAATTCATGAAACCCTTGAAAGCTCAGCTCATCTTCTAAAAGGTTCGATAAATGACAAGCAGCGAATGCAGGTTTTATCGGGCGTAGGAGTAGCAGCCAGTAACTACAGGCAAACCATCTACGACCAGGATTTCTCAGGAAAGAAAACCACTTTCAAAACAGACGAGTTCCTAACATTTATAGAGGTTGCTTTAAAACACCTTGAATATTCTATTGAGTCTAACAAGCGTGAAGACCAATTGTATCACGCCTATAACCTAATGACCGTAACTGAAGATCAGGGGGTAGCTATTAGCTATTTACCTGAAATGTTAGAAGGTCAAGTAGCCGTTTTAAGTTCAGGGTATCTCGATACTGAAGCCAGTTTATCCGTACTTGATGCACTCAAAGCAAGTAAACTATTTAGAGAAGATCAATACAGTTATGTGCTTTACCCAAACAAATCATTACCTCGATTCCTAGAAAAAAATAATATAAGCCCTGTTGAGGTTTCAGAATCTGAGCTGCTAAGTAAGCTTGTATTAGAAGGTAACAGAGATATTATAATTAAAGATTGTGAAGGTGGTTGTCACTTCAATGGAAACTTTAAAAACATCCGATTCCTCAGAGAAGCACTGTCAAATCTGTCCGCTCAGTACCAAGATTTAGTTTTAAAGGAGCAGCCGAAGATAGAAGCGATATACGAACAAATATTCAATCATAAGGCGTTCACAGGCAGGTCTGGTACTTTCTTCGGTTATGAAGGGTTAGGTTCTATTTACTGGCACATGGTTTCAAAACTTAGACTTGCTGCCTATGAGGTAACCAAGAATGCTGTAAACCAATCCGCATCTAAAACAATTATTGGTCAATTATTCGATCATTATTTTGAAATCAATGCAGGTATTGGAGTACACAAATCTCCTGAACTCTACGGCGCCTTCCCTACCGACCCTTACTCCCACACACCAGGTGGTAAAGGAGCGCAACAACCAGGAATGACTGGACAGGTAAAAGAGGATATTCTTTGTCGATTTGGAGAACTGGGTGTTCGTGTAACCAATGGAATATTAAGCTTTGATCCAACCCTACTTCCTAAATCTGAATTTTTGAAGAGCGACGAGGTGTTCGAATATTACGATTTAGACCAATCCTTCTCTAAGATTGAGCTGTCAAAAGGTTCTTTGGCTTATACCGTATGTCAAGTACCCATAATTTACAAACAAGAAGGGAGTGCAAGAATTTCAGTGCTTTTTAAAGACCAAAGAACAGAAACGATTGAAGGTAATACACTAACTAAGGAATATAGTGATGCTATTTTCAATCGTTCAGGTAACATCAAACAACTTATTGTAAGTATCTAAAGTCATGAGAAGGAAAATCACACGACCATTGAAAATGAGAAGCATTGGATTTTTAAGTATTCTTTGCAATCTGTTATTGGGGTCGATGCTGTTCTCATGTAATATCAAATCATCCGCTATGCAAAGCAAAACTGCTTCAGAAATATTAGGAAATTCAGAATATCAAGCGATATCCTTTGGAGGCTATAGAAAAGAAAGTAGAGAATTTCAGCCAACATTAGATCAACTCAAAGAAGACCTAAGAATCCTTCAAGCTATGGGAATCAATATGGTCCGAACTTATAATGTGCAACTTCCACATGCTTCCAACGTAGTGAAGGCTATAGCTGAGTTGCAAAAAGAAGACCCAAGTTTTGAGATGTACGTTATGCTAGGGGCATGGATCGATTGTGAAGGGGCATGGACAAGCAGTCCTAACCATGAAAAAGAAGACTACGCCTCAAATAAAGTGGAGATTGAGCGTGCCGTAGAACTCTCTCGTGCCTATCCCGACATCATAAAGGTAATCGCGGTAGGAAACGAAGCTATGGTTCATTGGGCAGCCTCTTATTTTGTAAAACCCGGTGTAATTCTTGGATGGGTAACTTATTTACAAAGCTTAAAAGCCAATGGAAATCTTCCCGAAGGGCTCTGGATTACTAGTTCTGACAATTTCGCCTCGTGGGGAGGTGGTGGATCAGAATACCATAATGAGGAATTAGTGCAACTTGCCAAAGCGGTAGATTACGTTTCTATGCATACCTACCCTTTTCATGATACTCATTACAATCCCTCTTTCTGGAATATAGAGAAAGTGAAGACCTACAAGGACACAAGTGACGTGAATAGCCTTCTGATGAAGTCTGCAGTGAATTATAGCAAGATGCAGTACAAGCAAGTCTCCGATTATCTAAAATCTATCGGAGTAAACAAACCTATCCATATCGGTGAGACTGGTTGGGCAAGTAAATCAGATGGATTCTATGGACCAGATGGGTCGAAGGCAGCTGACGAATTAAAACAATCACTGTATTATAAGGGAATGCGTGAATGGACGGATGCTGAAGGTATTAGCTGTTTCTATTTTGAGGCCTTTGATGAACCTTGGAAAAGCTCTGCTAACCCTAACGATTCTGAAAATCATTTTGGATTATTCACCCGTGACGGAAAAGCAAAATACACCTTATGGCCTTTAGTAGATTCAGGAGTGTTTGAAGGGCTTAGTCGTGATGGTAAGCCTATTACAAAGTCTTACAACGGAGAGTCTGAGTTATTAAATAAGGATGTTCATCTTCCGTTTTTAAAATAAGAGAATCTAATGATTAGAACTATCAAAATCGTAATTCTATCGCTATTCGCAGCGCTGTCTTTTAATTCTTGTTCCCTCCTTGGTGATCAAAATAGTATCGTCGGAATCAAAGGTGACCAGCTCACTATTAACGAAAGACCATTCTTTGTTAAAGGTATATGTTATCATCCTGTTGAAAAGGGTCAATCGAAAAGAAGTTTTGGACAAATCGAAAAAGATCTAAAACTTATCAAAGCAGCAGGTGCGAATACCATTAGAGTGTATGAACCTATCGAGTCCGAAGAAGTGCTTAATCAAATAAATGATGCAGGGCTTCGAGTAATCATAAGTTTCGGATTTAACCAAGGAGGCATTTATGACCTGCAATCTGAAACCTATCTAGATTATATAGAGAGGTTTAAATCGCACCCAGCGATTCTTTTATGGGAACTTGGAAACGAATACAACTATCACCCTGAGTGGTTCGGTGGAACAGTAGATTACTGGTATACGGTTCTTAACGAATCTGCTGCTGCTATCAAAAAAATAGACACTACACATCCTATATCTACTGCGCATGGAGAAGTTCCCAGTGAAGACCTCATCCAGAGATTAGATCAAATTGATTTATGGGGTCTTAATGTATATAGATGGGATCAACCAGCTACGGCACTTGAAGAATTTTCTAAAATAAGCTCTAAGCCTATTTATTTCTCAGAGCTAGGTGCAGATAGTTACATGACCATAGAGAATGAAGGCTATGCTTTAGGATATAATGAAACCGCTCAAGCAGACGCTACTCAAATTATTTTAGATCAGGTTATGACTCGAGGGACAAAGGCGACTGGTGCGATCGTATTTTCATTTACTGACGGATGGTGGAAGGCAGGTTCCCCTAACACCCAAGATGTAGGTGGGTGGACGCCGGGAAGTAGTGGAGTTCCCTACGATGCAACTGCAAATGAAGAATATTGGGGAATCGTTACCTTAGATCGAGAGCGTAAAGAGGCTTATGAAGTGGTTAAGAATACTTTTAAGTCTTTCAATTAGAAACTAAACTATTAACTATATGAATAATCAAAATTCAAATGGGGCGTCTAGCGTTTCAATGGGACAAAAAATCGCATTTGGCTTTGGAATGCTCGCCAATCAAATGTTCCCAGCTGCTTTAGGTGTTTTCATCATCGTATTAGTACAAGACCTAGGCTTCGCTGCTCTTCTATGGGGTATCATTCAATTTGTACCTAGAATATTCGACGCAATCACAGATCCCATCATGGGATATATCTCAGACAATACCCGATCAAAATGGGGACGTCGAAGACTGTATGTACTCATCGGAGCTCTAATCATGGGATTCGCTTACATCTTTATGTGGCAGCTTCAAAAAGATGATGGAGTGGTCTTTAACTTTATTTATTTTCTATTCTGGTCACTAGTGTTTTACCTAGGACTAACCATTTTTAGTGTGCCCTATGTAGCTATGGGTTATGAAATCAGTGACGACTTTCACGAAAGAACTCAAATCATGGCCATTTCACAGTTTATTGGGCAATGGGCCTGGGTCATCGCTCCATGGTTTTGGGTAATTCTCTATGATCCGAGTTGGTTTCCAGAAGGTGCAGACCAGGGCGTCCGAGAACTTTCTATATGGGTAGCAATTCCTTGCACCTTATTTGCAATCATTCCTGCCCTATTTATTAAGACCTCCTCTACCCTCGATCGGACCGATTTTCAGCCTATAAAGGCAATGAATATCATCAAAAGTGTAAGAGAAATTTTTGTTTCGGCATTCGAAGCATTCAAGATTAAGCAGTTCAGACAAATTGCGTCTGCCACCTTTTTGATATTCAATTCATTCAATGTGATTGCAGCCTATACTTTTCTGATTATTGTACATTACTTGTTCAATAGCGACCCCGCAAGCGCAGGTACTTGGCCAGCAATGCATGGATCTGTTGGCGCACTGATAACTACATTCCTAGTTATACCCATTGTTACTAAAATGTCGAAGAAGCTCGGAAAGAAAAAGGCCTTTATCGTCTCTCAACTCATATCGATTATCGGATACATTCTCTTCTGGTTCTTATTCGTACCTGGTAAACCCTATCTATTCCTCTTCGCACTCCCCTTTCATTCTTTTGGAATTGGAAGTTTGTTCACCATTATGATGAGTATGACCGCAGACGTTTGCGATCTTGATGAACTGAATACCGGTAAGCGAAGAGAAGGGGTCCTAGGCGCCGTTTACTGGTGGATGGTAAAATTAGGCTTCGGTATCGCTGCGCTTCTAGGCGGATTTTTTTTAACTGTAGTAGGTTTTGACGCCGAAAATGTAACGGAATCATCTATTATGGGAATGCGAATGTTTTATACGCTTTTACCCATTGCAGGAGTCATTGGTGCAATCTTAATCATGAAAAACTACGACATCACTGAGGAAAAAGCTGAACAAATTAAAAAGCAACTCGCAGACAATAAAGCATAAGCTATGTCACACAGATTTGATAAAATTCAATCCCTATTAGGAGTTGATGTAAATGAACTTCGAGAAGAAGACTTAATTATCTCTAGCCGTGAAATTCTAGAATCCGGAGTGCATGGTATTTGTTTTAGCCCTTATGAAGGGGTTCAAAAACCAGGAGATCCAATTTCAGAGGATCAAATACGTCGAAAACTTGAATTACTGCGGCCTTACACTAAATGGATCAGAACTTTTTCTTGTACTGATCAGAACGAAACGATACCCAAACTAGCCAAAGAGTATGGTTTCAAGACCCTGGTTGGTGCATGGCTAGGGGACGATCTTGAAAAAAACGAGGAGGAACTGCAAGGGCTCATCGATTTATGTAATTCAGGATTTGTAGATATAGCTGCAGTAGGCAACGAGGTGATGTATCGTGAAGAACTCTCTGAGGATGAGCTAATCACTTATATCGAACGAGCGAAAAAGGAAATCAAAGAAATTCCCGTCGGATATGTCGATGCCTATTATGAGTTTACCGACTATCCTAAAATAGCAGAGGCTTGTGATGTCATTCTAGCTAATTGCTATCCCTACTGGGAAGGTTGTAGTATAGATTATTCACTCATCTATATGAAACAAATGTACCAGCAAGCTCAGCGAGTAGCTGCGGGTAAACCGGTCATTATTTCAGAAACCGGATGGCCTAGTCAGGGTGAATCTCTCGGAGCGGCAGTTCCTGGATATAAGAATGCGCTCAAATACTTCATTGATGCAATTTCTTGGTCAAAGGAAGATGAAATACCCATGTTTTATTTCTCATCTTTTGATGAATCATGGAAGGTAAGTGCTGAAGGAAGTGTAGGTGCCTATTGGGGATTATGGGATCAAAACCATCAACTGAAATTTTAGCTGAAAGCATCTCGATTGGGTAAAGTATGTTTACTTAACACTCGTTTAGCGTCAGAAATCACAGCAATTTCTTTTTGAAGACGGTACAATTTTTCGCCAGCTTCTTTCCTTGATCGATCTAAGTTAACGACTGGGTTTGGGTAATCTGTTCCTTTTTTAAAGTCGTAAAAAATCTCATCCATCGGGGTGAGTTGGTTAGGGTTGTGAACTAAGGAATGAGGTAACTTGGCTAATTCAGGAACCCACTTAAGTATAAAAGAAGCGTTTGGATCGTGCTTCACACTATTTGATATAGGACTATAAATTCGAATTTGATTGATTCCTGTTTCCCCCGCTTGCATCTGTAGTTGTGGATAATGAATACCAGGTTCAAAATCTAAAAACTGTCGAGCTAGATGAGGACTAATCGCCTGCCAGGGTAACCATAGATGATGAGTAGCAAACGAAACTAAAAGTGCACGCATTCTAAAATTTAAATACCCCGTTGTGTTGAGACATCGCATTGCAGCATCAACTAGAGGCACCCCCGTTAACCCTTTCTCCCAGGCTTCAAGAAGAAATGCATTGGTTGGCTTCTTAAGGGTGAGATAACCACGGTTAACCGGCTCGAACTCTATGCGATCTTCCATCTCAAATTTTTGAATAAAATGAGCCTGCCAGCGGAGCCTTGAGCAAAATGACGATAACGATCTTTTCGGCTTTGCGTTTTCATATACCCTTGCCGTAGCTTGAAATACCTCTTTAACAGATAAACATCCAAAGGAGATATAAGGAGATAGCCTGCTGCAGCTGATTCGAGAGTCTAATGGCTTAGAAATATGTTTGTTATAGTTTTTGTAGCGCTCGTTCAAAAAGCTGTTCAAATAGCGTAACCCCATATTTCTACCGCCCTTTTGGCGATCAATTGACAGATCATCTGGCAATACTAAGTGGTTCATTTTATTGTCTACTTGAGAAAGGGTTTTACTACTAACGACGGCCTTTTGCGACCATGATGGATGTAAAACAGAAGATTCCATAAAAGCCTCCCAACGATCTCTCCAACCAAGTCGGTGTTTGAGTCCTCGCTCTACCCCATTGGTATTAAACTCGATCCATGGGATATTCTTTTGTGCCATTATTCTTGAGAATAGTTTGTCTCGATCGAAAGTAATTTTTAAACCCGTTTCTCGATAACTATAAACACTTATTATCTCAAAGGTTTCACTGAGTCGAGTGAAATTTTCTGAAACTGAACCATACATCCTCAATACATTAGTGTTTATCGATTGTAAGAAGTTGTCGAAGTCGTTCAGGCTTTCAGAAATGAAGTGCCAGTGTCTTGGGCTGTAGTGCTTATCGTCGAGCAGTATAGGTTCGAAATTATACCATAAAATAATAGGATAGCCCGAACCAATAGCCGCTGAAATAGGCTGGTGATCCTCCCAACGCAAATCGCGTTTTAACCAAACTAAAACAACCTTCGGTCTATTCTTTCTCATTGCTAGTCTAAAGATAATGTAACACAGGTTACTAATCAGAATGTGCACGAATGCTACCTTTGAACCACTTTCGATTTTAACCTATTTTTGAAAGAACACCTATTCAATAAATAATATGCTTACAGATCTTCAGTCAGTATATGGAACACTTCTCGAAGCTTCTCTACTTCTAGAGATCAATCAAGTGGGCACCTATAGACAAATACAGGCAGGAACTGAGATCATTAGACCGGGAGAGTATATCAAAAGTATCCCCCTTTTAATCTCAGGAGCCATAAAGGTAATACGCGAGTATGATGATGGAGAAGAGCTTCTTCTTTACTATGTCGAAGAAGGTAATACTTGCTCAATGTCTATGGCGTGTTGTACCGAACAAAAGAGAAGTACTATTAAAGCAGTGGCCGAAGTTGATACGCTCTTAATTGTGATTCCAAATCATAAATTAGAAGAATGGATTGGAAGGTATCCAAGATGGAGAAGCTTCATATTTACGAGTTATCAAAATCGTCTAGAAGAAATGCTTTCTAGCCTTGAGAAAGTAGCGTTTGAACGACTAGACGAGAGGCTCATAGAATATCTTAAAGAGAAGGGAAGAATTAATGGTGAGAATAGCATTCACCAAACCCATAAAGAAATAGCAGACGAGCTCCACAGTTCTCGGGTAGTAATCTCAAGATTACTCAAGAAATTGGAAAACCTAGGTCATATAAAGCTACACCGAAATCATATTGAACTTCTCGATCTTTAAGCAATGAAATCTATCCTTCAGTTCATACCAATACTTCAATGGTTACCTAACTATAGAAAAGCAAATCTTTCTGGTGATCTATCAGCTGGGTTAACTGTGGGAATCATGCTTATTCCGCAAGGAATGGCCTATGCAATGCTGGCTGGTTTACCTCCGGTTTTTGGTTTATACGCCTCCTTAATTCCACAAGTAATCTATGCTCTCCTTGGCACCTCTAGGCAGCTTAGTGTAGCTCCTGTGGCAATGGACTCTCTATTAGTTGCAGCTGGTTTAGGAGCACTTTCTCTAAGTGGTGTGGAGGAATATACCTCGATGGCGATTTTTCTTGCCCTTTTCATGGGAAGTATTCAATTCTTACTAGGTATCGTTAAGATGGGATTCTTGGTGAATTTCTTATCCAAGCCTGTTATTAGTGGGTTTACCTCAGCAGCTGCCTTAATTATTGGGCTTAGTCAATTGAAGCATTTACTCGGTGCCCCCATAGAAAACAGTAACCAAATACACATTCTTTTAGGAAACACTTTTGAAGTTCTAGACCAGATCAATGGCTACGCCATCATCCTCGGTGTTGCATCTATTCTAATCATAAAAGCGATTAAAAAATGGAGCTCAAGAATTCCCGCAGCACTTGTGGTAACCCTTCTCGGAATCATAATTACTTATGCTTTCAATCTAAGCGAACATGGACTTAACATTGTCAGAGAAGTTCCATCGGGCCTACCAAAAGTAGGATTACCTGAGTTCTCAATGAATCGCATAAACGATTTAGCGCCTGTAGCACTTACCCTAGCTCTTATCGCCTTTATGGAAGCAATATCAGTGGCTAAAGCCATTGAAGAACGTAAGGGTCTTCAAGAAGTGAGACCGAATCAAGAACTTATTGCGATCGGAATGGCGAATATCGTAGGATCAATTTTTCAATCGTATCCAGTCACTGGAGGATTTTCAAGAACTGCAGTGAACGATCAAGCGGGCGCATCAACACCACTGGCCTCAATAATTAGTGCAGTGATTGTCGGACTAACACTACTATTCTTAACTCCCCTATTTTATCATTTACCTAAGACGGTGCTCGCAGCCATAATTATGGTAGCAGTTTTTGGACTAATTGACTTTACCTATCCTGTTCGACTTTTCAATAAAAGAAAGGACGAATTCGTTGTTCTGCTTATCACCTTTCTAACCACATTGACTGTTGGTATCACAGAGGGTATTATTCTAGGAGTTTTAATTTCAATAGGACTAATGATTTACAGAACCTCGCAACCTCACTATGCAGTTTTAGGGAGGATAAAAGATTCGACGCATTATCGAAATGTAAAGCGATTTGACAAAGAGGTTAGTATCGATCCAGAAGTTCTCTTCTTTAGATTTGATGGCCAGTTATATTTTGGAAATAAGGATTATTTTAAAACTGAATTAACTCAAGCAATTGAGTCACGAGGTAACGAATTAAAAGGTATAGTATTATCGGTAGAGGCGATTAATTATATCGACTCCTCAGCTGCACATATGTTAAGACAGCTCTTCAGCCAGTTAGAAAATAAAGGAATTAAAATTACGATTTCAGGACCTATCGGGCCGATCAGAGACATCTTAAAAAGGAGTGAAATCGTTGATCTCATTGGAAAGCAATCCTTCTTTGATAATGCTCATGACGCCTTTTTATTCATCAAAGGAGATGAGAATAAAATCGATGAGTATTCAAGAAGAATTGCCTTAGAATCAAAAGAATAGACTTTAGTAACTTAGGTAACTCTGCATTAACAATACTGATATTAACTTTGACATACTTATAAAGTACACGACATGAAAATAGAACAAATTTATACCGGATGTTTAGCTCAAGGAGCTTACTACATTGAAAGCCAAGGAGAGGTAGCAATTATCGATCCACTTAGAGAGGTAAAACCCTATCTAGAAAAAGCTAAAGAAGCTAATGCGGAGATCAAATACATATTTGAAACTCACTTTCACGCAGATTTCGTAAGTGGACACTTAAGTTTAGCAAAAGAATCTGGAGCCCCAATTATTTACGGTCCAAATGCAAACCCTAGTTTTGATGTGATTATCGCTAAAGATGGCCAAGAATTCAAGTTAGGAGAAGTTACCATCGTAGTACTCCATACGCCAGGACACACTATGGAGTCTACCACCTATTTACTAAGAGATGCCAATGGTAAAGATCATGCTATCTTTAGTGGAGACACTTTATTTTTAGGAGATGTCGGACGCCCTGATTTAGCTCAAAAAGCGGCTGATATGACTCAGGAACAATTAGCTGAGACACTCTTCGATAGCCTTAGAACGAAGATCATGCCTCTTTCTGACGAAATCACCGTTTATCCTGGTCACGGAGCAGGTTCAGCTTGTGGTAAAAACATGATGAAAGAAACCGTAGACACCTTAGGTAATCAGAAAAAAATGAATTACGCACTACGCGTAGATATGACTAAGGCCGATTTTGTTAAAGAAGTTACAGAGGGTCTTCTACCTCCCCCTCAGTACTTCCCATTAAATGTGAAGATGAACAAAGAAGGATACGATCACTTTGACGAGGTATTAGAAAGAGGATCTACACCACTTAGCCCGGAGGCTTTTGAAGATGTAGCCAATCAAACTGGTGCACTTGTTATTGATGTTCGTCATCAAGATGATTTCGTAAAGGGTCACATTCCACGCTCTATTTTCATAGGTTTAGACGGTAGTTTTGCACCTTGGGTTGGAGCCCTGATTGCTGATGTTGAACAACCATTATTACTTGTTACTCCAGAGGGACGTGAAGAAGAGACTATTACTCGTTTAGCACGTGTAGGTTTTGATAATACCCTTGGATACTTAGAAGGAAGTTTCGAATCTTGGAAAAACTCAGGCAAGGAGTTCGATACTATTGATACGATTTCTGCCGAGAGTTTAAAATCAAAACTAGAAGCTAACGACACCGAGGTTTTTGATGTTCGTAAGGACACAGAGTTTTATGCACACCGTATTCCAAGCGCCAAGAATACCCCACTAGATTACCTCAACGACCACTTAGGTGAATTTCCTGAAGATAAATCGTTCTTCGTTCACTGTGCTGGAGGATACCGTTCTGTGATTGCAGGATCTATCCTTAAGAGTAGAGGAATACATAATTTCGTTGATATTACAGGTGGATTCAAGGCTATAGAAGCAGCCGAAATAAAGTTGACAGACTATGTGTGTCCGTCCACTATGCCTTCAAAATAAATCGAATAACCTCCAATTTAACACCCTGTGTAACTATAGTTACACAGGGTGTTTTATTTTATCACTAGTTTTTATCTCAACTTTAACTAAACGATAAACACTATGTCAACTTCTTATCAAGTTCTAATTATTGGTGGAGGTACTGCGGGTATTATGGCAGCATCTCGTTTACAGAAATTAGATTCATCACTCTCAATCGCAATCATTGAACCTGCGGACACCCACTATTACCAACCCGCATGGACTTTAGTTGGAGCGGGAGCATTCGATTATAATAAAACTGCTAAACCTATGGCAGAGATTATGCCAAAAGGGGTATCATGGGTAAAAGACTTTGCCGTATCCTTTGATCCTGAAAACAACTCTGTGAGCACAAATGAAAGTGGTAACATTTCGTATGACTACCTAATTGTTGCTCCCGGGCTCGTAATGGAGCCAAGTATGATCAAAGGTCTACCTGAGGCGCTTGATAAAGGAGTGGTTTGTAGTAATTATACTAATCCTGAACACACTTGGAAATTATTACAAGATTTCAAGGGAGGTAATGCAATTTTCACTCAACCACCAACACCTATAAAATGTGGAGGTGCTCCACAGAAAATTGCTTACCTAGCAGCAGATTATTTAAGAAAGCAAGGATTATCTAAGAAATCTAATGTAATGTTTGCCACTCCGGGCACCGTAATTTTTGGTGTGCCAGTAATTAGAGAAACTTTAATGAAAGTTATTGGTAAATACAATATTAAGTTTCACCCTTACAACACACCAGTAGAGATTGATTCAGAAAAGAAGATTGTATACTTTGTAGACAAGACTCCTGAAGACCATGCGTGTTTCATGCAAAAAGAAGGTAGTTCTTATGAAACTGGAAATGTCTTTGGCGCAACAAAAACAGAAGATGGAAGAATTGCTGTTCCATTTGATTTTCTTCACATCGCTCCACCTCAAGCAGCACCAAAATTTATTAGAGAATCGGCTCTAGCGAATGAGGGGGGCTGGTTAAGCGTGGACAAGCACACCCTTCAGCACACCAAATATGCGAATGTGTTTGGATTAGGTGATGTAGCAGGGTTACCAACAGCAAAGACTGGAGCTGCAATTCGCAAGCAAGTCCCCGTGGTTTTAGATAACATCTTGCGCCTAATTAAATCAAACACTCTCGGTACTAAATCGTATAACGGTTACTCATCATGTCCACTGGTTACAGGCTATGGTAAAATGGTTCTAGCAGAGTTTGATTACGATAACAACTTTACTCCAGATCCAAAACTCAAGCAAATGCTCGTATTCGACTCATCTAAGGAGCATTGGAGACTGTGGATATTAAAAAAATTCGGACTTCCCTACCTGTATTGGAATAAAATGCTAAAAGGAGAAGACGTATAATTTTTTACCTATGTAACCTAGATTACACCCACTTATATAGTGGGTGTTTTATTTTTGAAATATCAAAAATTGATCCTATGGAATTTATAATGCAACCCTGGTCATGGTATGTTTCTGGCCCACTCATCGCACTCGTGATGTTTTTCTTAATCTTCTCAGGAAAAAACTTCGGTATGTCAGGTAATTTGCGCATAATGTGCGCCGTTTTAAGTGGAGACAAAGCTTGTGATTTTTTCCGCTTTGATTGGAAAGCTCAACGCTGGAATTTAGTTTTTGCTCTTGGGGCAATATTAGGGGGATTCGTTGCCGCTGAATTTCTGAGTACCGATACTTCAGTAGTTATTACAGAAGGTACCATCGAAAAACTAACCCAGTATGGTTTTACAGATGGCGGTACAGCCTACCTCCCAGAAAAACTGTTTAGTCTAGACGCACTTGCTGATCCCTACACATTGCTACTGTTAGCCATCGGCGGGTTTTTGGTAGGATTCGGTTCCAGATATGCGGGCGGATGTACTTCAGGCCACGCGATCTCAGGATTGAGCGACTTTCAGCTTCCATCACTTATCGCGGTGATCGGTTTCTTCATTGGAGGTCTCTTTATGGTTCATGTACTTTTTCCAATTTTATTCTAAAAACGCTTTATCCATGAAAACACTTAAATATTTAATTACAGGTATCGCCTTTGGAATTATTATGTTCAAATCAGAAGCGGCTTCCTGGTTCAGAATTTTTGAAATGTTTCAGTTTGATTCGTTCCACATGTACGGTATTATAGGTTCTGCACTTGCTACCGGAGTTATAGGGATTCAACTTATAAAACGTCTAAAACTTAAATCTCTCTCTGGGGAAGAAATTATCATTCCACCGAAGGCAAAAGGATGGAAAAACTATTTATTTGGAGGTATCCTATTCGGTTTAGGATGGGGACTTGCTGGAGCATGTCCTGGACCGATATTTACATTAATTGGAGCTGGTTTCCTTCCGCTTATTTTGGTTTTAGCCTTTGCAACCTTGGGAACCTTCGTTTATGGCGTTTTAAGACCAAAACTTCCACATTAAAAGTTATTACTCTTATTTTGTTTATTGATTTTAGGAAATACTTAAACAATTCGTATCTTTGGAGTACGACGCACCATAACCAATTGGCGTCGTACCCGCTATGAAAACAGATTCTTTAAGTACCCAGAAAGTAAGTAAAAGCTTGTCTGACTTTGATTTCGACGAAATTGGAGACGAACATCTTTACACAGGACTACAAACGCCTATGCGTGAAGACGCTTTTGCACTAACTGACCAGCAGAAGAAAGAGAAAATCACCCATCTTTTCGAACAGATCATGCATGTAATGGGATTAGATCTTAATGATGATTCTCTCAAAGGCACTCCGAAACGAGTTGCCAAGATGTATATCGATGAAATATTTTCAGGGCTAAATCCTAAAAACAAACCAAGTATTGCCTTATTTGATAACAAATACGAATACGGTCAAATGCTTGTTGAAAAAGAAATTACCTTTTATTCAAATTGTGAGCATCATTTTGTACCTATCATCGGTAAAGCTCATGTAGCTTATATCTCATCAGGACAAGTTATTGGCTTATCAAAGCTGAACCGTATCGTTCAGTACTACGCCAAGCGCCCACAGGTTCAAGAGAGACTTACTAACCAAATTGGTACCGATTTACAAGAATTATTAGCCACTGCGGATGTTGCCGTAATTATTGACGCCAAACACTTATGCGTTTCCTCAAGAGGAATTAAGGATGATACCTCTGCGACAGTTACCTCGTTCTACGGCGGTGAATTTAAAAAGCCTGAAAAATTAGCTGAATTACATCGCTACATTTACAAATAATGAAACTATTCGATTCGTTATCTAATACCTTAAAAAAGGTAAATCAGGGAATTCTCAAAGCAACAGAAATGCCACTTTTCGAATTACAAACCTTACAAGGGAGTAAAATCGATTGGAATAAATTCAAGGGCAAATATTTGCTTTTTGTAAATGTAGCTTCTGAGTGTGGCTTCACTCCTCAATATAAGAGTCTTCAAAAACTATACGATACCTACAACGACAAACTAGAGATTATAGGTCTTCCCTGCAATCAATTCGGAGCACAAGAACCGGGAAGTGCGGATGAAATCGCTTCATTTTGTGAGTTAAATTTTGGGGTTTCCTTTACACTAACTGAAAAGATTTCGGTTAAGGGAGTTCATCAGCATCCGCTATACAAATGGCTTACAGATGCCAATGAAAACGGTATTAAAAGCAGCTCTGTTAAATGGAATTTTCAAAAATATTTAGTAGATCCAGATCGTAAACTGATTGATTACTACTATTCGACTACTGACCCGCTTTCAAAGAAAATCACACGTCATTTTGAATAAAAATAAGAAGCCCGATTCGGTAGTATACAATGAAGATTCAGAACAGTTCGACGCTTTTCTGAAACCTTACTCTACTTCAGTTTCTGCACCTGTAATAGAACCTACCGATCTAACCGGATGGAAACAAAAAGGTGCACACAGCGTTAATGCCCGGTTTCAAGCGAGAATTGACGAGCTTAAAACCGCCTATCAAAAAATGATGAAAGAATTAGAGGAAAATCAGAAGGTTTATCAGGCTTCTTTCAAATTTGAGCCAGTAATCGGAAAAACTTATCACCTATACCACCATCCAGAGCGCGGGCTATTTCTATCGATTCTATCCCCTGAAGAATGTCAATTTGACTTTGAAGGAAGTTACCGACTCGATGCCGATCAAACTTGGTCTAGAATAGATTCTTAAAACAAAAAAAGGCAGTCAAAATAACTGCCTTAAACACCTTTATGTACCTTGGGTGGGGATCGAACCCACACTTCCGAAGAAACTGGATTTTGAATCCAGCGCGTCTACCAATTCCGCCACCAAGGCAAAATGCGGAGCAAAGCTAAGAAATAAATTAACTTTACAGAGCTGATTTTTCGCTTAAGGTTAGGAGTCAGCTGAATAATTTAACTACATTTGCAATCCTTTTAAACAAAGGTATTTAGATGGCTGTCACTGAATTAACACCGAAAATCTTTGCTTGTACTCAAAGCATGCCTTTAGCCGAGCAAATTGCCAAGGCGTATGGTCAGTCTTTAGGCAAGGTAAATTTTTCACGTTATTCAGACGGGGAATACCAGCCAAGCTTCGAAGAATCCATTCGAGGAACTCGAGTTTTTATCCTAGGATCAACCAATCCTAGCTCTGATAATTTGATGGAAATGTTACTAATGCTTGACGCTGCTAAACGCGCCTCGGCTAGACATATCACTGCCGTATTACCTTATTACGGTTGGGCTCGGCAAGACCGAAAAGACAAGCCCCGCGTACCCATTGCTGCAAAGCTAGTTGCAAAAATGCTTGAAACTGCCGGAGCAACTCGAATCATCACAATGGACCTACACGCAGATCAGATTCAAGGATTCTTCGAGAAGCCGGTTGATCACTTATTTGCATCTACCATCTTCTTACCTTACCTGAGAGAACTAAATCTTTCTAATCTTTGTATCGCATCCCCAGATATGGGAGGATCAAAGCGTGCCTACACTTATTCAAAGGCTCTAGAATCAGATGTAGTCATCTGCTACAAGCAACGAGAGCGTGCCAATGAAGTGACTCATATGGAACTCATCGGCGAGGTTCAAGGAAAAAACGTAGTACTAGTCGATGACATGGTAGATACTGCGGGCACCTTAACGAAAGCTGCTGACCTAATGGTTGAAAGAGGAGCTTTAAGTGTTCGTGCAATTACCACGCATGGTCTTTTATCGGGTAATGCCTATGAGAGAATCGAAAATTCGAAACTCACCGAGCTTATCATTACGGATTCTATTTCAAAAGAGCACACCAGCTCTAAAATCAAAGTATTGAGTTGTGCTGAATTATTCGCAGATGTTATGCATCGTGTGCATACGAACACCTCAATTTCATCTAAGTTTGTACTTTAATTTTTTATACAATGCAATCAATTACTATTAACGGATCAAAAAGAGAAAGCGTAGGCAAAGTAGCTACTAAGGCCTTACGTAATGCTGAACTGGTTCCTTGCGTATTATACGGAGGAGAAGCACCTATCCACTTTTCAGCAGAAGAAAAAAGCTTCAAAAACCTCGTGTATACACCCAATGCGCACACGGTGGTAGTTGAGCTAGGTGGTGGTGAAAAGTATGAAGCAGTAATGCAAGACATTCAATTTCACCCAGTGACTGACCGAATTCTTCACATTGACTTCTATCAATTGTTTGAAGATAAGCCAGTTACAATGCAAATACCTGTTAGACTTCAAGGAAGCGCTCCTGGAGTTATGAATGGTGGGCGTCTAATGTTTAGAAAGCGTAAGCTTACGGTTAAGGCACTACCTGCAAACCTTCCTGATGTCATCAATGTAGATATTTCTAAGCTTAGAATTGGAGGTAACATCTCAGTAATGAATGTGCTTTCAGATGATTACACTTTCCTACACCCTGATAACACCACTATTGTTCAGGTTAAAACTTCTCGTAATGCTGTCGATGACACTGAAGAGGAAGAAGAAGGTGCTGAAGGCGGAGAAGCAGAAGCTCCTGCAGCAGAATAATTTGAATTTTCAGTATTCAATAAATACCCGCCGCCAGTGCATGCTGACGGCGGTCTTTTTTTATCCTAATTTTGTAGCTGACCTTAAAAGAAGATGAAGAAGTTTTTAATTGTAGGTTTGGGTAACATCGGAGCTAAATATGAGGGCACTCGTCACAATATTGGCTTTGAAATTATAGATCAAGTTGCAAAAAGGCTCGAAGCAAATTTTGAAGAGGTTAAACACGGCAGCATGGCCAAGGCTAGTTATAAGGGAAGAACCTGTTTTCTTCTTAAGCCAAACACCTATATGAACTTAAGCGGTAAAGCTGTCGCTTATCACATGCAGCAAGAAAAAATAGGCTTAGATGAACTGCTTATTGTAACCGACGACTTAAATCTTCCTTTCGGAACACTGAGAATCAAACCTAAAGGGTCTGATGGAGGACATAATGGATTAAAAGACATACAATCTAGATTAAGCACGACCAATTATCCTAGGTTTAGATTTGGTATTGGAAACGCCTATGAACAGGGAAGTCAAGTAGACTTTGTTTTGGGTCGTTGGTCGACAGAAGAACAATCGAAGCTAGAAGAAAGACTAGAACAATCAGCTAAAGCGATTGAAAGCTTTGTCTTTACAGGACTTTCAAGAACTATGAATACCTTTAACAATACTTAATTTATCCTGAAGGCGAGCGAATGAAAGTCATTGATAAGGTAGATAATTACCATGACAATGCTCCTACCGTTTTAACGATAGGAACTTTTGATGGTGTGCACATTGGACATACTAAGATTATTCAAAGATTAGTCGCTGATGCACACTCTAAAGGTTATAAGTCATGTCTTCTTACGTTCTTTCCACATCCGCGAGCGGTACTTCAAAGAGATTTGTCGATTAAGCTACTGACTACCATGGATGAAAAAACAAAGAGATTAGAATCTTTGGGTCTTGACGCTTTGGTAATTCATCCATTCAGTAGAGAATTTTCCCGACTTACAGCAAGAGAATATGTAGAACAAATTCTCGTTGAGAAACTTCATGTCAAAAAGATCGTTGTCGGCTACGACCATCGCTTTGGAAGAAACCGAGAAGCCGATATTAATGAACTTCGTTATTTTTCTCAACTCTTCGATTTTGAAGTGGAAGAAATTGGTCCTCAAGATATTGACGACGTAGCAGTTAGTTCAACAAAAATCAGAACCGCCCTGACCGAAGGAGTAGTAGATAAGGCTAATCAATATCTTGGTTATACTTATGGTGTTAAAGGAATAGTTCAAAAAGGGAAAGGAATTGGCCGAGAAATCGGGTTTCCGACGGCAAATCTTCATGAGATTCATCCAACAAAGTTGATCCCCGCTGATGGTGCCTATATAGTAAGTACACAATACAGAGGAAACCTTCTGAAAGGCATTATGAATATTGGAAAAAACCCAACTGTCGGTGGTAAGGGTCTAAATCTCGAGGTGCACTTCCTAGATTTTGATAGTGAACTATACAATGAACGCCTCACCATCCACTTCCATAAAAGAATTAGAAGTGAAAAGAAGTTTAATAGTCTAGAGGCATTAAAAAATCAATTAGAATTAGATAAGTCAAGCGCGATTAGCTTCTTTAAAGACGCAATGCTTACCTAGACTTTTCTACTTTTGCAGCAAACTTAATTTTCCATGCTACAGATACAGGCGATTCGAGAAAATACGGATAAGGTCGTTAAAGCTTTAAATAAACGCGGTTTTAAATCGGAGGAAATTATACCTAAGATTTTATACCTTGATGCTACGAGAAGAGAGATTCAAACTGAATTAGATCAGGTATTAGCTGAATCTAATCAATTATCTGAAAGTATTGGAAAGCTTTTTAAAAATGGGAAAGCGAGTGAAGCAGAACCATTAAAAGCAAAGAGTAGTGAACTTAAAGAAAATAGTAAAGAACTTAGCGAAAGACTGCACGAGGTAGCTAATGAGCTTGAAAGCCTACTCTATCAGGTACCAAATACGCCGAATGAAATTGTTCCAGAAGGAAAAACTCCTGAAGAGAATGAGGTCGTATTTAGCAAAGGTGAAATTCCTTCCCTTCACGCGGGTGCTAAACCTCATTGGGAATTAGCTAGCGACTATGATTTGATTGATTTCGAGCTAGGGGTCAAGATTTCAGGTGCCGGCTTCCCAGTATATAAAGGAAAAGGAGCTCGTTTACAACGAGCACTCATTAATTTCTTTCTTGATCAAAACATCAAAGCAGGTTATGCCGAGGTACAACCACCACACCTGATCAACGAAGCCTCAGGATATGGTACAGGACAGTTACCCGATAAAGAAGGGCAAATGTACCATGTAACCGGAGACGATCTTTACCTGATACCAACTGCTGAAGTACCTGTAACCAATATCTTAAGAGATTCGTTACTCAAAGAAGAAGAGTTACCTATTGCAATGACCGCTTATACTCCTTGTTTTAGAAGAGAGGCAGGTAGTTATGGAGCGGATGTTCGTGGTTTAAACCGTTTGCATCAATTCGATAAAGTTGAGATTGTACGCGTTGAAAAGCCTGAGAATTCGTATCCAGCTCTTGACCAAATGGTCGAACATGTAAAAACGATTTTAGAGGCACTTGATCTCCCCTACCGTATTTTGAGATTATGTGCCGGTGATATGGGATTCACCTCGGCCCTCACTTATGACTTTGAGGTTTATTCAGCCGCTCAAAACAGATGGTTAGAGATCAGTTCTGTTTCAAATTTTGAAACCTTTCAATCAAATCGTTTAAAGCTCAGATATAAATCAAAAGACGGCAAGAAGGCTTTGGCTCACACCTTAAATGGAAGTGCGCTAGCGCTTCCGAGAGTATTAGCCGCACTTTTAGAGAATCATCAACATGAAGATGGAATTCATATCCCAACAGCCCTTCAAGCGTATACTCATTTCAGTAAAATAGACTAGATCCTATGCTCATCTACAATATCACTACTCATATAGAAACTCAAATCGAATCAGAATGGGTCGAGTGGATGAGACAGACTTATATACCACTGATGTTTGCCACGGGTAAGTTTCGTGGAGCAACCTTCACCAAGGTAGTACAAGAAGCACATATTGAGGGTAAAAGTTACAGTGTTCAATACACTACGCCCAATAAAGCAACATTAGAATCGTTTTTGGCCGAAGACGCTCCACGATTAGAGCTAGAGGCGCAAAACAAATTTGGAAATCAGGCCTTATCCTTTGCAACAGAATTAGAACTTATCGGACAGGCTCAAATTAAAGAGGCATAATGAAGGGGCGTCATGAATCCTCTGAACCTGTTCGGGCTAAAAAGCATCTAGGACAGCATTTTTTGAAAGATCCACAGATTGCCTCCAAAATTGCTGATACTCTAAGTTTAGAAGGTTATAAGCACGTTTTAGAAATAGGGCCAGGAACCGGAGTTCTTACGCAGTTTTTAATTAATAAACCAATCAGCCTTGAAGTCATCGATCTCGACAGAGAATCGATTGAGTACTTGCGAACAACCTTTATTGAGGAGCATCAGCCAAAAGCTCTGACCATTACTGAAGGAGATTTTCTCAAAAAAGATTTAGCCAAATTTTTCGATGGCGATCCATTCGCAATTACTGGGAATTTTCCTTACAACATTTCTACCCAGATTGTCTTCAAGATGCTCGAGTATCGAGATCGGATTCCTGAATTCACTGGGATGTTTCAAAAAGAGGTCGCACAACGCATTTGCGAAAAACCAGGAACCAAGGCCTATGGTATACTCAGTGTTCTGGTTCAAGCCTTTTATGACGCCTCCTATGCCTTTACGGTGCATCCGCAAGTTTTCGAACCCCCTCCGAAGGTTCAATCTGGAGTCATCATACTCAGACGTAAGGAGACCCAAGACATCAATTGCTCGGTTCCCCTATTTTTCAGAGTAGTCAAAACC
>Ga0209654_1000233_pt1 | contig 58621 bp, 50 predicted proteins | sample SaaInl1SG_22_DNA_FD_184646 | JGI IMG/M metagenome (GOLD analysis project Ga0209654, IMG submission 184646) | Marine microbial communities from expanding oxygen minimum zones in the Saanich Inlet - ESP_161SG_22_DNA (SPAdes) (version 2) | ecosystem: Environmental > Aquatic > Marine > Intertidal... | reverse complement strand
CCGGTTCCAAAGGCTTCATCCGCAGCATAGAGTTCCGTTAATGAGATATTCCGCTCCTCGACCGCAACGCCGTGCGCTTGCGCCAATTCAATGACTAATCCGCGTGTAATCCCATGAAGACAAGCATCGGCAGTCGGCGTCAACAACCGACCGTTTTTTACCATAAAAATATTCGTGCCGTTCATCTCCGCAATAAACCCGAGGTTGTCCAGCATCAATGCGGAATCCACGCCGGCGTGGTTGGCTTGAATTTTAGCGAGGATATTATTAATCAGATTATTGTGATGAATCTTGGAATCGACATGCATAGGGCTGTTGCGACGAATAGCGCTTGTCATGATTCTTATGCCTTTTTCATTATCGTATACCGGAGGTTTCCATTCCGCCAAAACAATCAAGGTCGGGCCGCTTTGGTTTAATCTGGGATCCATCCCAGAGGTGATTTTCTCCCCTCGAGTCAGTGTCAATCGAATGTGCGTGTCTTTCGTCATTCCATTCGCTTCTAGCGTCGCCTTGATGGCCGATTTTATACTGGCCCGCGTTGGAATGGATTCAAAAGCCATGGCCCGAGCGGAATCTTCTAATCGGTCCAAATGGCGCTCCAAACAAAACACACCGTTTTCGTACACACGCATTCCTTCCCATACTGCATCACCGCCTTGCACGGAGCTGTCAAAAACGGAAACCTTAGCATCGGCACGCTCTACTAATCTGTGGCCAACCCACACCTTAATATTTTTATTTCTAGGATCAAATTGTTGTAGCATGGTTAAAATTTAAATCGGTTTGAAAATAAGGAAAGGTAGGCAGGTAAAGCTGCTTCAACCACTTTTTCGTGCTCCGCTACCAAGGGCTCCGGCAGCGCCTTTGCAGGGCCAAAACTTGTACTCCGGTGTACATTGCTGTACCAATGCTTTGCCCAGGGGCCGTCGTACGCTTTTGCACCCGCCGGCCAACTCAACATTTCCGGACGCCATACCAATTCGAGCGCTTCGCAAATTCGAGGCAATGTGTGTGCTGGATCTGCAAGCATTTCATCTGAATCTACAATGATTTTCTTACCCGGCAATCGTGCTACTTTTTGCCACTGCTGCCATTCTTGATCTAAACCTATATCCTCGGCTGTAACATTGGGAATAACCTTCGCAAAGCTTTGAACGACTTTACGCGGATGTCTGATCCAAAAAATAAAAGCACTCTGCTGCGCCCAATCCCAAGGTTCATCTACCATGTGGTGCGCCATGTTCTTAAGATACACCTCATCGTGGTTTTCAGCCAATTTTTGAACTGCACCCGCGATATCCGCTAAATCAGTCGGCCACTTTTGTAGCGTTTCTAATCGACCAGGGTGATTCAAACCCTTGTTTTGAAGGAACTTCCCGTACATCGGCTCATCAAATACAGCGCAACCCGGACGTTGCGCGAAACTGTACATCAGGGCCGTACTTATGTTCCTGGGACCCGATATGGCGTGAATGATCTTGCTCATGCCATCAAGTTAACATAAACCCACTGGATTTTTTGCCTGCCGGCAAAAGAACCAAATCCGGGGCCCTTGTACCCAAACAACAGCCGCTTGCAGCTGCGCTGCATTACGGCTTTTTTCACGGCCCCAAGCTGGAAGCAAGCTTCCGAACTGGATTTTTTGCCTGCCGGCAAAAGAACCAAATCCGGGGCCCTTGTACCCAAACAACAGCCGCTTGCAGCTGCGCTGCATTACGGCTTTTTTCACGGCCCCAAGCTGGAAGCAAGCTTCCGCTTGGTTCCATGAAAAAAGCCGCGCACCTTCCGGTGCGCGGCTTCTTGTTTGTGGGCCATACTGGATTCGAACCAGTGACCTCTGCCCTGTCAAGGCAGCGCTCTAAACCAACTGAGCTAATGGCCCTATTGCGGTGCAAATATAAGTTGTGAAAGTTTCGCTAGCTCATTTATGTCCGTATTTACTCAATGCAATGAAGAAAAAATGAGCAGAAGAGTATCTTTGAGGAAATCAATTGATCCCCTAGAATATGAAACTAAGAATGCTCATCCTCTCATTAGCGCTGTCCTTTAGTGCTTGGAGCCAAATCACACATACAGTAGTTGTATCAGGATTCGTCATCGACTCGGTTACCGGAATGGGAGTGCCTAACTACCCGGTGATGGTTAGTGATTCTTCGAATACTCCAACAGGAGGTATGACAATGACCTTGCTCACGGATGCGAACGGAAACTACAACGACACCCTTTTTCTCTACGGAACAGGCGGTCTTTTACTCGTTCAGACGCTGGACAGTTGCAGTGGTAATTGGCAGAGTTCATCCTTAATCTACGGTGTAAATACACCGCAATATTTCTCCATATACACAGGGTTTGTGCTCTGCGGCACCTCCGGTTCCGGAGGGGGTGGATCAAACACCACCGGATGTGTGGCACAATATTCTTTTGATTCAACATTAACCGGTATGGGGCAGATTGTCCTCTTCAACACATCGTACGTAGACAGTACCATGCAAAACGCAACGATTTCGTACCTCTGGGACTTCGGTGACGGGACCTCTGCAGTTGGCGCGTACCCATCACACCTGTACACTGCAGCAGGAAGCTATGCGGTTTGTCTTACGTTAAACGCAGTGGACAGCACGGCTTTCGGTACCATGACCTGCACAAGCACGTATTGCGATACCATCACCATTGATAGCACGGGTAACGTGAGTTACAAAAATCTCAACGTTTCCCTTAATGTGTATAATCCCGCGCAAATGTCCCTTGAGGAAACGGAATTTGCACCCATCAAAATGTATCCTAATCCGAGCAATGGTATCGCTTGGGTTGAATTACCGCAGCGTTCAGACATTCAATTATTTTCCATGACCGGTCGTCGTCTGTTCCATGGGTTCGACCTAGAGGGAAAAGTCCAATTGCCTTTCTTAAATGCTGGAAGCTATCTGATTGAGGTTGTAAATGCTGAAGGAAAGACGTACCAATTACTCTTGGTACATTAACCTAAAGATTAAAGGCAAACAGCCTAAAAACAAATAACTTAGAATTAATGTCGGGTGCTCAATTAATTAGTCGACATTTGCACTTTAAATTATATTATGAATCAAGGAACAGTAAAGTTCTTTAACGGAGACAAGGGATTTGGCTTCATTAAAGACGACGAGTCAAACACAGAGTACTTCGTACACGTAACAGGTTTGGTTGACCAAATCGAAGAAGGCGACAGTGTCGAGTTTGAATTGACAGAAGGAAGAAAAGGATTAAACGCTGTAAATGTAAAGCAGCTCTAAGTTTATATCAGTACATTCCAAAGGCCTCCAGAAATGGGGGCCTTTTTTATTTCCCCTAGTTTCGGTCATAAAAAAAGCCCCAGCATATGCTGAGGCTTTTAGTAGCTCCGAAGGGAATCAAACCCTTATCTCAGGCTCCGGAAACCTGCATTCTATTCATTGAACTACGGAGCCAAACTTAGTTGGCGAATATCGGCTAATTAACCGATTACTGCACCGCTATCTGCCCCATTTTCTGGAGTCATCAATCTCAAGCTTCCATCACCATCTTCTGCCATTAACAGCATCCCTTGGCTTTCAACACCTCGAATTTTACGCGGTGGGAGATTCATTAAAACCGTCACTTTTTTACCCACCATTTCTTCTGGGCTAAAATGCTCGGCAATACCAGAGACTATGGTGCGTTGATCCAGTCCTGTATCTACTAAGAACTTCAACAATCGATCCGCTTTAGGTACGCGTTCTGCTTCGAGAATGGTTCCCACTCTTAGGTCCATAGACATGAATTGGTCAAAAGAGATATCTTCTTTCTGTGGCATGTGTTTCTTTTCTGTAGTTGAAGGTGCCTTTGCGGCCTCATTAGCGGCTGCCGATGCTAGCAACTTTTGACGTTGCGCTTCAACTTGTTCATCTTCAATTTTCGAGAATAATAAAGCGCTTTCGCCCAATTGTGTTCCAGCAGGAACCACAATTTCTTCGTTAGACTGCTCCCAAGTTGGCACACCACTCTGATTGAGCATGCCGCGTAATTTCGAGGCAGTGGTCGGAAGGAACGGTTCAAAAACAATGGAGGCAATACCCATAATCTGAGTAGCAACGTATAAAGCCGCTCCCGCTCGAGCAGGATCTTGCTTGTACACCTTCCAGGGCTCTTGCTCTTGAAGGTATTTATTTCCTAATCGGGCCACGTTCATGGCCTCATTTAAAGCATCGCGGAATTTAAAGGCATCCAATGATTTCGCAATTCTGCGTCCACATTGGGTCATTGTCGCTATCGCCTCACGATCAGCATCCGTCAGAACACCGGGCTCTTGAACAATACCGTCAAAATATTTGTGCGTGAGCACCATGACTCGATTCACAAAGTTACCAAGACCTGCAACCAATTCGCTGTTGTTGCGTGTTTGGAAATCTGCCCACGTAAAGTCGTTATCCTTAGTTTCTGGCATAGTCGCGGTCAACGCATAACGCAATACATCTTGCTGCCCAGGAAAGTCCTGCAAGTATTCGTGTAACCAAACTGCCCAATTCTTAGAAGTGCTCAGTTTCCGGCCTTCTAAATTTAAAAATTCATTTGCCGGCACTGCCGTGGGCATGGCATATTCGCCGTGCTGTTGAAGCATCGCAGGGAAAATAATACAGTGAAAAACGATGTTGTCTTTCCCAATAAAATGAATGATTTCTGCATCATCACCTTTCCAATACGCTTCCCAGGTATCCGGAAGTAATTCCTGTGTAGCGCTGATGTACCCTATAGGTGCATCAAACCATACGTACATCACTTTTCCTTCAGCACCCTCCACTGGCACGGGCACACCCCAATCTAAATCTCGGGTCATCGCACGCGGTTGTAATCCATCACCGGCGTTCAACCAACTCATGCATTGCCCCATCACGTTGGGCTTCCAGCCTTCACGGCTCTCTAAAAAAGCCCTCAATGCATCGGACAGTTCATCCAATGGCAAGAACCAGTTTGTCGTATCGCGCAATTCTGGGACTGCGCCACTTAAGGTTGATTTGGGCGCTATAAGATCAGTAGGGCTTAATGAAGTTCCACAACTTTCGCATTGATCTCCATAAGCATCAGCTGCATGACACTTCGGACATTCTCCGGTGATGTAGCGATCTGCTAAAAATTGGCCCGCTTCAGGATCAAAGTATTGCTGCGTTTCTTTTGCCACGAGTGCCTCTTTTTCTATGAGATTCGTGAAAAATTCTTGCGCATTTTTATGGTGTTGAGGACTAGACGTTCGACTGTAATGGTCAAAGGAAATCCCGAACTCTTCAAAGGCGCCCTTCATCATTCCATGATAACGGTCTACAACATCCTGCGGTGTTATTCCTTCTTTTTTCGCCTTAATCGTAATGGGCACTCCGTGCTCATCCGAGCCGCAAACAAACTTTACATCACGTCCCCGCATTCGCAAATACCTAACGTAGATATCTGACGGAAGGTAACACCCGGCAAGGTGACCTATGTGAACGGGGCCGTTAGCATACGGCAATGCCGCAGTAACCATGATTTTTTTGTTCGAACTCATGCTTTTTTGATACGTTTAAAGCTTCCTGCGAAGATAATGCGCTTTTATTGGGTATTTTTCGGCTAATGAAACAAACCGTACCCAGTTTTTTACAACCCGGAGACACTATTGGGATCAGCGCCACGGCCCGATTCGCAACTGCTGAATCGCTCACCATCGCGGAACGTACCATCACTGCTGAAGGCTTTAACTGCTACTATTCGCCCGAAATCTCCATGCAGCAGCACCAGTTAGCGGGTACTGTAGCGGAACGCGTACAACACTTTAATGCCTTAATCCATAATCCTAACATCAAGGCCATATGGAACATTAGAGGAGGATACGGCAGTGCAGAAATTGTAGATTTAGTGGACTGGGAAGCGTTGATTGCGCAACCCAAATGGCTGATCGGTTTTTCTGATTTTACCACTTTCCTCTGCCACGGTGTTCAAAAAGGTATTGCAACGCTGCATGCCCCGATGCCCATCAGTTTTTCAGCTACTCATCCTGACGCACTTGCAGCAACTTTTGATGTACTGCGCGGTAAAGAAGATGCGCTGCATTGTGCGCTGCCTAAAACCATTAGTGGACAGATCATCGCCGGCAACCTCAGCGTGATCTCCAGTATTTTGGGCACGCCAAGTCTTCCGAGCTTAGATGATTGTGTACTGATCATTGAAGATTTAGACGAATACCATTACCACCTTGATCGAATGCTTTTGGCACTGCGACGCAGGGGCGCATTTAATAACTTACGCGCTGTGGTGTTGGGCGAATTTTCAGATATACACGACCACGATATCCTGTGGGGCCTTGACGTACGACATTCCTTGAGAAAACACTTTGAGGCCGAGGGCGTACCCGTGTATGAGCACCCTATTATTGGACACGGTAAAGAAAATTGGCCCATTATCTTACGCAAAGTATGATCAACGTTACCTGCGGCATACCAAGCGAAGAAACACATCAGCGGTTGCCGGTTACTCAAGTGGGACAATGGCACATGGGAAGTTCGTGTTGGAACTTGGGAATTAAGGTAGCGAGTAAATCACCAGAAGACTTAGATTAACTTTTTCAACACCCTTTTAATCTTTGGTGTGTTGGCGCTCTTCTTTTACAGACAGGTCATAACGCTGTAAAACTTTTAGTTCTTCACATTCTTAGGAAAGTTTACCGTTCGTAGCCATCTTATTGGAATGAAGACTTATGAAACCTATGAGCGGAAAGCTGCGGATCTACTTAAGAAAATGGGGCATACCCTACTCTATCAGAACTACCGTTCCGGACGAGCTCAAATTGACCTCATCACACAACTGGACCGCTGCTTGTACATCGTGGAAGTAAAATACCGGTCCTCAACAGTTACAGACTACGAAAATTGGGTGAGTGAGCGGCAATGTCAACGATTGTTGCAGGCCGGCGTGCGCCTTGTTGGCCCGTTTCAATGCACTGAAATTAAATTACTCCTTATTGCCTATCAAGGCGACGGCTCAAAAGCTGAAATAATCCCCCTCGCTGTTAACTAAAGTTGGACGTAACTGCCTGTGCTGAAGCAAGACCGACTACCTTTGCAAAAAAGTACTACGCCATGCGCAACAGTCGTTCTAACAACAAAGGCCCAAAAAGAGCGGGCACAACCAACCGTTTTGCAGAAGGAAGCAGAGGACCGCGTTCGTTTGATAACGATGACCGCAACAGTGGTGGTAAAAAAGAATTTAAAGGCGGTGCTGCGAACTTTAAGCGCGTAAAACGACGCAGTGCAGAAGACATTGCGAGTACGAGCGGTGAGATGCGCTTGAACAGATTTCTTTCACATGCCGGTATTTGTAACCGCCGTGAAGCAGATGACCTGATCGCCGCTGGCCTTGTAGAGGTCAATGGAAAAGTCGTGAGTACCATGGGCTACAAGGTGCAACGTACAGACGTCGTGAAATACAACGGCTCCTTAATTAAGAGCGAGAAAAAGAAATACCTCGTCCTGAATAAGCCGAAGGGATTCATCACTTCCATCACAGACAAGAAAGCGAAGAAAACAGTCGAAGAACTCGTTGGTAACGCATGTAGAGAACGTTTGTATCCTATAGGCAGTATGGACCGTACGAGCACAGGTGTTTTACTGTTTACTAATGATGTGGATCTTGCAAAGAAAATGGCACATCCTAAAAATGGTGCTGTTCAGATCATCAGTGTCGTGCTTGACAAACAGTTGCAAAAAGCTGACCTCACTGCCATTGCTAAGGGAATTGAACTCGAAGACGGTAAAATTGAGGTAGAAGAAATTAAATACATCGACGAACGTACGAAACGTGAGGTCGGTTTACGTTTACATAGTGGAAAGCACCGTGTTGTGCACCGCATCTTTGATAAGTTCGGATATACCATTGAAAAAATGGACCGCGTGTCCTACGCAGGCCTGACGAAGAAAAATCTGAGTCGCGGACAGTGGCGCTTTCTAGACCCTAAAGAGATTGACTTTCTAAAAACGAGGTAGCCCGTGAAACGAGCGCTGATTTTTACAGGATATGTTGCGCTCATCCTTATGCTCTTGGGAGCAGGGGGTGCCGGTTATCTCTATTACAACCAAGAAAAGATTATTGCAGGCGGTGTTGCCAAACTGAATGAACGGCTTAAAGCTCCGGTGGAAGTAAGCACGATAGAGCTGGACCTTTTCTCCGGCTTTCCACGAGTGCGCATCGTGCTCAACGCTGTAACTATTACAGATCCCTTTGGTGGAAAAAGCCCCTTAATTAAAGCCGAGAGTGTCGGTTTGGGAATGAATGTTCTAGAAGTACTGCGCGGGACTTATACCATAGAAGAATTGGCCATAAGCACTGGTGAGATTCATTTAGTGCATTCGAGCAAAGGAGACAATTGGGACTTACTCGCAAGCACAGATACCTCGAACACTGACCTAAATCTACAGCACTTCGAGGTCAATGCGGTTCAGCTGACTTATGATGATCTCGTAGAAAACTCAAACTACAACAGCTACATCAACGTTTTAAATGCTTCCGGAATTATAGGCAGCAGCATCCAGCTGTCCTTACGTGCGGATTTGGAAGCGACCTATGCAACCATTGAAGGTGAAGTGTTCCTTGTAAATGCGCCGCTGAATGGGAGTGCCGAGCTTACTATTAATGAAAATTGGACCCTTTCAACAAACCGTCTTACACTAGACGGCACAGCGGTCAACCTGGACCTGAATCAAAACGGCGGTAAAATCAGCGCAGCGCAAATGGACATCCCAAATGCGCTTGATTTTGTTCCACTTTTCACTATTCCTGAGGAAATAGAAGTTAAAGGCCTACGCGCAGATTGGAGCTGGGAGGGCACTTGGGACCAATGGGTGCTCAACTTCGACACGAAGAATACTGCGTTGAATTACAACGGAATCGCAGTGCCTTCACTTTCTTGTAAAGGACAATGGCGTTGGGGTGCCGTTCCTGAGCTCAGTATACCTTCACTTGCATTGGAAACCCATACAGGTAAAATTACCGGTGCCCTCGAATTAAAGGGGGATGCACCTGTCCTTTACACCGATCTAGAAGGCGGATCCAACTTGAGCGAACTCTTTGATTTCATTGAAACAGATCTTCTTGTAAATCCCATGGGCTTCTGGAAAGGTGAAAACATTTCACTTACACAAGGCTTTCGTTCTTGGGATGATTTAACGCCCGTAGGCAGCCCTATTTTCAAAGGGGATATTTCTTTTTTCGAAGGCGCATTTTCTCTTGCTGGCAGCAATATTTCTTTTGAAAAAGTCGAAGCGGAATTAGGCATCGACGGCCGCAATATTCAGATTGATCGGTGCTTCTTGCAAAGTGGAGAAAATACAGCCGTAGTCGCCGGGACTATTTATAACGCTTTAGAGGCGAACGGCTACCCAAAGGTAGTTTTAACTCTAGAGAGCCCTACCATTTCCATCGATCCGTTGCTGTATTGGGAATTCGAAGATGACGAATCCGACGAAGAAACCAGTTTCGATTATTCCGTCGCAGTGAAAGTAGACCATGTTAAACTGGGTGATTTCAACGGCGCAAATCTCGTGGGCACAGTGTATAATCGGGGGAATTGGATTATGGGAGATGCCATGCGCATCGACGGTTGCGATGGAACGTTAGGTGGTAATTGGGCCCTGTATGAAGACGGATCAAATAACGTGTTTAAAGGCGATCTATTCGTACAGTCCATTGAATTGGACCAATTACTAGCCAGCTTCAACAGTTTTGATATTGAAGATTTAGATGCCTCCAACCTACTGGGTGAGGCAAGTGCTACGGCTACCGTTTCATTAGCCTTTGACAGTGAATGGGAACAGCACAGTGCTAAAACGGATATTCGAGGGAAAGGCGAAATCAAAGGCGGAACGCTACAGAATTATGCGCCGTTGCAAGAATTGAGCGCTTTTATTGACAAAGGAGAATTGGATAAAATTGAGTTTCCCTACCTCGCCTCGTCCTTTCGCGTCCACGGGGATTCCCTTCTGCTCCCTGAAATGGAAGTAAAAAATAGTGCCATGAATCTTTGGGTGAATGGTTGGCAAAATTTAGAAACTGACGACCTCCGTTACAGCGTCCGACTCGGTTTAAAAGATCTCGCTATGCGGGGTAAAAATTCAAATAGAGATTTAGGAAATTGGATCGGTGAGGCGGAAAATGAAAACCAACCTTATGTTCGACTGATTGTAGGATGCAACCTGGACGACGTGTGTATAAGCCTCGACCGAGAACGGATCAATAGAAGCTTCAAAGAAGCCATTCAACAGGAAAAGAAAGACTTAAAGAACATCTTTAAAAAGCCAGAAGAGTCCACACCCAAGGCTACTCCGGGAAGCGGAACCTTCGAATTACTCTGGCCCGAACAGGACAGTCTTAAGGTGCGTATAGCATCATAAAATCCTTTCGAAACTCCTTAGACGCTTTCTCCAAAGCAATGCGAACGATCAACCGCGAATACAATCCTGATTTAAAGTGTACACTTAAATGAGCTTCAGCCAAAGCCGGATCCATTTGCCAGAGTATTTTCAGTAACCATCCTATCCCCTTTTGGAGAATATCAGGCGCATTCTCAGCGGCTATAGGGGCATAGGCGATAAGCTGCTCGTATTCGCCTTTCTTCAAAAACCACAATTGAGATACTACCGCAGCGCGTCGTTTCCACACATTTGAGCTTCCCAAAAATGCAGTGAGTGTAGAATCATTTTTAGTATCAAAGGCATGACGGCCTATACATACATGCGCGCATGTATCGACTAAATCCCAATTATTAATACCTTCAAAAGAATCGCAAAGCAAGTCGTGCCAAAATTGGCGGTTCCCTCGCTCCGCGCCGTAGCGTCGTAGGAGTGCAAATAAAGCAGTGTGACGGACTTCATGTATTTGATGAGACAATCCCGTCGCAATCACCTCCGGTGACCAATTTGCAGCATTAGCTTTCGCCACGGCTCGACGATCAGGAACCATTACACCTATGAACACATCTCCTGCGCCATAACCTCCCTCATAGTTTTGAAAATAGCGTGAAAAATCAACTATCCGGTCAGGTTTTGCCAAAGGCGCTATAGCACTTAATATGGGGTGCGTATTACTCATTAGATGCGAATAGCGCATCTAAGGTGCCTTGTGAGAGTGGGTGGTAGGAAGGCCGTGCTTTTTTATAGATCTCACGTGCCCATTGCTGACGTTTCTCATCCCCGTTTAACATACTTTCATACATCGGCACAATAAATTTTCTGCGACCCACCTTCACTAAGAACTCCTCTACGGTTTTCTTATAGATGGCCGGATCGTAACCTTCGAAATCTGTCTTTAATATCGCTGAAAACCATGCTGCTACAATTTCAGGATTAGGACTTCCACTAAAACCGTAATTCTCATCGGCCAATGCATAATGACCCACAGTTGCACCTCCCGCTTCTAGTCCGCGTATGTAGCGCAACCACTCGTGGGTAGACCAAAATTTAGTGGTTTGGAAGTCCGTATAGCACAACTGTTTCGCATCCGGTGCTTCGGGCGCTGTGCTCAGCATCATTTTCACGGCTTCATCTACAACGAAGAATCGGTTCGATGCCGGGAAGGGACAATTCACGGGCAGTCCTTTTCCATAGACCCACTGATCCACGCCAATGGCATCCCACTGTTCCTGGGTGAGCAACTGCGCCAATTCTTGTAAAAACTGCTCCGTAACCATGGTTTTGAATCTATATTTCTCGAAATAGCCTTTAATAAACCCATCCCAAGTTTCTCTTCCCACGGTCTGCTCGCACAATTTCAAGAAATGAAATCCTTTATCGTAAGCAATGGCATTTACACCATCGTCGGGATTCTTACCTGCTAAATTCTGTTTCAAAATCGTCGCCTCCGGATCGTTCTCAAGCATGTACGCCAATTCTTTTTGAAGGTCGTCATAACTCAATGCAACAAGCATATCCGCGAAATCTGGTCCATACACACGCTCCATGATGCGCATTTCGAAATAAACGGTAAAGCCTTCATTCAGCCAGAAATCGTTCCAAGTTCCATTGGTAACAAGATTCCCACTCCAACTGTGGGCCAATTCATGAGCAATGAGACTCACTAAGCTCAAATCACCCACCACCACTGTGGGCGTTAGGAAGGTCAAACGAGGGTTTTCCATTCCACCAAAGGGGAAACTCGGCGGCAATACCAGCATATCATAACGGCCCCAATAATACGGTCCGTAGAGTTCTTCTGCCTTTTCGATCATCTTCTCCGTCTGCCCGAATTCGAAGGCGGCATTGCGCGCCATTTCAGGTTCAGCATACACGCCCGATCGCTCACCTAATGCAATAAACTCTAAATCGCCAGCGCCTAAAGCCATGAGATAACTAGGAATAGGCTGCGGCATCGCAAACTCATACTTACCATTGGCCGATTTCTGCGTTGGGTTGGAGGCACTCATCAGTGCTAACATCCCCTCCGGAACTTGCACGCTCGCATTGTAAGTAAAACGCACTCCAGGACGGTCTTGACAAGGAATCCAGGTACGTGCAAGAATGGCTTGACTTTGGGTAAATAAAAAGGGCATGCGCTTTCCTTGAGTCAATGCCGCCGGAAACCACTGTACCGCTTCAGCACCTTCTGTAGTCACATATGTAATGCTTACCTCTTTAGAAGCAGGACCTAGATCGTAAACGACCAAAGCAGAACCCAATAAATCATCTTCTTCCTCAAAGCCCCATTGCGCCTCTTGACCGTCCAGCAGGACCGATTCAATCTGAAGTGCCTTCGTATCAAAAACCACCCGGTCTCCATGCGTTTCTGATAACGTCCAGACCGCTGTTGCATGAATCTCTTGTGCGTCGAAATCTACGCTTGCATCCCACTCCAAATGCGTTACCGTTGCCTCAGGCGTACTAAAGCTGTGCGGGTCAACGAACAGCTCCGCTCGAAGCGTCGTATCACCAATCATTGGTGGCCGCTCAGCTGTTACGGTATCTACAGTGGTCGTAGGCTGGCAACTAATAAGTGTGGCCGATGCTAAAAATGCAGCGAAAAGGAAGCTCTTCATTCTTTTCATTTTATGTACTTTTCGAAAAAGTGAATATACCGCACATGAGACAAAAACCTGGACTTCTTTCAAGACTTGTTGTGAGTTCCATTGCCGTTTTCCTGGCCGATTGGATACTTCCCGGTGTCAACATCAGCAGTTTTTCAACTGCCGTTGGTGTCGCCATTGTGCTTGGACTCCTGAATGCCACTTTGAAACCACTACTGATCATCATTACCATTCCCCTAACCTTCATGACTTTGGGCCTGTTTCTTTTGATCATCAATGCCATTATCATTGGAGTTGCAGACCAATGGATAGAAGGTTTAGAAGTAGCAAGTGTTTGGACAGCCATCCTCTTTAGCCTTCTCGTCTCAACGATCAGCTCTTGGATGTACCGTTACGGAGAGCGTCAGGGTTAGAGCACTTTTTTCTCCCAATGCGCTTTAATGCCAAAGGTACTGGATGCCAGTGCTAAGAAACTGGGGGTTGCATCGCTTAAATAATACGTTGTGGTCCCGGATCCTTCTCCAGCCTCTGCCCAAGCCGTAACGACGGCTTCTGCCACTATAGCGGGTGCATCAATCCAATCCACACCGGGGCGTAATTTCGCTGCCGCCTCGCGCAAAAGCGGGTAATGCGTACACCCTGGAACTATCGCTTCAATCCCGTTCAAAGAAGGATCGTTCAGATAGTGCTCGAGCACGCTTTCCTCTATTCCCGTACCCAAAAATCCATCTTCAATCAGCGGCACCAGTAATGGTGTGGGCAATGCCACTAATTCGTGCGGCACCTTAAAGGCTTCTAAGCGCGTTGTATAGGCGCCGCTGCGGACAGTCGCGCGCGTTCCCAACAGCGCCGTCTTCCGCGGAGCACTCCCGGCCAATGCAGCTACTACAGGATCAATCACATTGATAAAAGTCAACTCAGGAAAGGATGCTTCGAGCATCGAACCTGCCGCAGCACTTGCGCTATTGCAAGCAATCACGATCACGTCGCAACCTTGATCCGCTAAGAATCCGACAATCTCTCGACTGAAACTGCGAATGGCTTCGTCACTTTTATCACCGTACGGTAAATGAAGCGTATCACCAAAATACACCTTATCCACCCCGGGTAGTTTTTCTTCCAACGCATGCAGGACCGTAAGTCCGCCCAAGCCGCTGTCGAATAGTCCTATTTTGCGTTGCTTTTTCACAGCACGCAAAATACCAAATAAAAAGCCCCCCGCGAGCTGCGCTCGCGGGGGGCTTCAAAAAAATTTTTACGCCGGCCTTAGTTAATGCCTAATTCCGCTTTTACCAACGGTAAGATATCCTCACCACCGTCAAGGTAAATGACTACTGCCTTTGATGCCGATGCATCCAGAATGTAAGTGAATCCATTCGCTGCAGCTACCTTCTCCACTGCCGCTTGCGCTTTCTCGCTGATCGGCAACATGAGATCCATTTGCTTGCGCTGCAACTCTTGTTGTGCACTTTGGTTGAACATCTGGATGCGCTGACCCATAGTTTGCAACTCTTCATTTTCTTTCTGAAGACGCAATTCCGTCCAAGTGTCCATATTTGCTTGAGCGTTTTGCAGTTTCGTCATGTACTCTTCCTGCATGGCTGTAGCATCGCTTTCCAATTGACCTGCATACTTCTGAATTTCAGCCTCAGCAGCCTTGTATTCTGGCATTACAGAAATCAATTCGTCTACATTGATGTGACCTACTTTTTGCTGGGCAACTGCGGTTCCTACGAAGCCTAAGGTCAAGGCGATAGCGAGTAATACTCTTTTCATTGTCTGTTGATTTATTTCTTTAAACTATTTAAAACCTCCTCGCTGTAGTCTTTCTCTTTTTCAACAAAGAGTACACCACTTTGAGCACTTTTATCCAGAACCAATTCTAATTTACGCTTCTGAGCCAACGCCTGAACCGCTCCAAAAACCTTGTCCTGAATGGGCTGAACCAGCTGTGTTCGCTTTTCGAAAAGCATTCCTTCTGGTCCAAAATATTTCTGTTGCAAAGCAAGCACTTCTTCTGCTTTCTGCACAATAGCTGCCTCGCGTTTTTCCAATTTTTCCGGAGAAAGCAATATTTGCTCCGCCGCTAATGCATCTTTTAAACTCTGCAGTTCACTCTGAAGCGCACTAACCTCACCGGCCCATTGCGTACTGAGCTGGTCCACTTGGGATTTTACCTGGCCATATTCAGGCAAATTCTTCAAGATGTAATCCGTATCCACCACCCCATAGCGCTGGGCCATCAGCGAGGTGGAAAAGAGCACAGCAAGTAATAATCCTATTTTTTTCACGGCCTTGAAGGTACTTCAATTAGAACTGTTGTCCAATGATGAAATGCGTCTGCCATCCGCTTGCCGCTGCACCATTTGGCTCAGGGTCAAATCCATAGGCAACATCCACTCCCATCAATCCAAACATAGGCATGTAAATACGCAAACCGGCACCTGCACTACGCTTTAGATTAAACGCACGGTAGTCCCAGAAATTATCATAGTTGTTTCCGCCTTCCATAAAGATGAGCGGGAAGACTTGTGCTGAAGGATTGTTTGCGATGATGTATCGCATCTCGAAGACGTATTTGTTGTAGAGCGCACCACCACCACCTGGCGTGATCGAATTATTAGTGTAGCCACGAAGACCAATGATTTCACGACCATCAATAACAAAATTGGCCAATCCATCCCCACCCACGTAGAAACGTTCAAACGGCGGTAAGCCCAAATCTTTATTGTAGCTGCCCAAATAACCAAACTCACCGTGCGTACGAATGACAAATTTTGACGTGATCGGCGCAAACCAATCTGCATTCAACTTCCACTTATGGTATTCAACCAATTTAAAACGCTCTTCTGATGAGAGGCTCTTGTAATCAATATCATCACGCAACAAACTGAACGGCGGTGTCAATTCCGCAGCGAAACTTATCTGCGATCCACGCGTCGGGAAAATAGGCACATCCGTATTGTTACGACCCAATGTAAACTTGTAGTTGACGTTGTTCGATATTCCTTTGTTGTAATTCAAGAATCCCGTGGGGAAGTTGTTCAGATTAAAGCGGCGGAATTCCAATCCTTGGTACAAGGTGAAATAATCATCCGGCCACTTTAAACGTTGCCCCAGGCCAAAATTAATCCCCGTGATCAATAGACTTTGACGGTTCGGATCGCTTGCCTGTACACCGTTGCTTTGAACGTTGTGGTAGATGGTTCCAGTAAAGCTGTTCGGCTTTTTACCCCCTAACCACGGCTCCGTGAAAGAGGCATTATAGCTCTGGAAATACAAACCATTTGACTGCGCGCGAATATTGATGGTTTGTCCATCACCTGTCGGCAGCGGCTGCCAAGCGCGTTTGTTTCCAATATTTTTTGCGGAGAAGTTGTTGAAGTTCAAACCAAGCGTACCGACCACACGGTTGGCACCCCAACCCCCTTGCAACTCAAGCTGTGAAGTTGACTTTTCGACTACAGTATATTCAAGATCCACCGTACCTGTTTGAGGATCCGGCACCGGGTTTACACCGATCTGCGTTTGATCGAAATACCCCAATTGAGACAGTTCTCGAATAGTACGCTGAATCATAGCCTTTGAAAATAGATCCCCTGGACGCGTCCTCACCTCGCGGTAAATAACGTGGTCGTTCGTGCGCTCATTACCGGTGATGCTGACTTTACGAATAGTCGCTTGGCGCCCTTCCTGAATGCGGATTTCCACATCTATCGTATCGTTCTGAACGTTTTTTTCGATCGGAACTACTTGCGAGAAGAGGTATCCGTTATTCAAATAGATGGATGCTACATCGTTCCCGTTTGGATCGAAACTCACGCGCTCATTTAAATGCTGGCTGTCATAGATATCGCCGCGATTGATTTTCAAAATGCTGCGCAACAGCGGCGTGTCGTATTTCGTATTGCCGACGAACGTAATGTCCCCGAAATAGTACTTGCGACCTTCTTCTACAGTAATTTCAATATTGATGAGTTCGTCATCTACTCGGTAATTCGTATCCCTTATGACGCGGGCATCGCGGTAACCCATGCTGTTGTATTTAGCAACTAAAGCCCGCATATCTTCTCTGTATTCCTTCTTGCGAAGCTTTGAAACCTTAAAGATGGCTTTGCCTTTCATCTTCGTGTTCTTCATTGCTTTCAAAAGAACCTTATCTGCCACTGCTTCATTACCGACAAAGGCAATTTCGCCAATTTTCACACGTTCACCAGGCTTCACTCTGAATCCAAGAATTACGGCATTGTTGAAAGTCGTATCGCGTTCTTGGGTAATATCTACCGTGGCGTTTAAATAGCCCTTTTCACGGAAGTAGGACTGAATCTTGTTGCGACTCATGACCACGAGGTTCTCATTCACCACTTTTCCCGCGCGCAGATCCAATTCTTCACGGATATCATCTTTCCAAGATTTCTTTACGCCCGTAATAAAATACTTACTCATCTTAGGAAGCTCCTGCAGGCGAATGTCTAAATAGACTTTTTTACCGCTCTTGTTCACTACACTGAACGTGATGTTCTCAAAGAGCTGTTGACGCCACAGTGTTTTAATGGCATCTGAAATCTTAGGATCAGGGAATTGGATATTATCACCGACACGAATGTTGGTCAACATGATTACAACGTTCGGATCTAAATCCTGCGCGCCGCTCACTGTAATGCCAGCTACCTCATAATCTATTCCTGGAATGAGGCCAAAATCACCGTTTTGCACCACTTGCGCAGTGGTCGTAAAAGAAACTAAAGTGAGTACAAGTGCCCAAAGGGTATTCTTCATGTCTTTATTCTGCCGTTAACTGTTCTGAGGTTTGTCCAAACCTGCGTTCGCGTTTTTGAAAAGCCGCTATTGCGTCGTACAAACCGGATGCGTCGAAATCTGGCCATAGAACAGGTGTAAAATACAACTCTGCATAGGCCAATTGCCATAACAAATAGTTGCTTATTCGCTGCTCGCCGCTGGTTCTAATCATTAGATCTGGATGCGGCATTCCAGCAGTGAACAAATGTTGTTCTACTGCTACCTCGTTAATATCTGCAGCATCCATGGTTCCTTCAGCTACTTTTTGAGCAATCTTGCGAATGGCTTGTACCATTTCATCCTGTGAGCCGTAACTCAACGCAAGCGTCAAAGTTAACCCATCATTCTTTGCTGTAGCCTGAATTACAGACATTAACTTTTTATTTGCTTTTGGCGGGAGGGTATCTAAATTACCGATGGAACGCAGACGAACGTTATTGTCCATTAATGTGGGCAACTCCTTCTCCAATGCAGTCATCAGGATATTCATGAGCGCGTCTACCTCCGACTTCGGGCGGTTCCAATTTTCAGTAGAGAAGGCATAAACCGTAAGGTAGTTGAGGCCCAATTCTGCGGACGCCGTCGTGATTCTTCTCAATGCCTCTACGCCCACTTCATGCCCGCGTACCCGCGACATGAAACCCTGCTGCTTTGCCCAGCGACCGTTGCCGTCCATAATGACCGCAATATGCTCGGGCATATGCTTTGGGTCTAATCCGGCTTTAAGCCGATTAGCCTTAAAAACTTTAGAATCCACTGCAGCGTTCATCTCTGGGACTTAGGTTATAAAAAATGGTCAGTCCGGCAAAAATAGTCCAATCTCGCTGTTCAGCAGTGCCTCGAGCCAATCCATTTGAATAAGAGACGTTTCCAGGGTTTGAAAAGTAGGCGGCAACTGCATTTCGCTCTTCTTCCAGCGCAACTGCATCCACGTAATCTCCGCCAGTATCGTCCATATAATCCGTCCCGTAACGGCGCCAGCCAATTTCTGCAGACAAACTAAAATCACGTCCTAAACTCTGGCGGTAGCCCATCCCAAAGGGTACGGTAAGGGTGGTATTGCCGTAAAATAATTGATCACTAAGTTCCGTTTGCTGGCCTTCCGTACCTAACTCGCGCAGGTTGTGCCATTCGTCTTGGTAAAAGCCCTGCGGATTATAAAAAGTCAAGCCCAGTCCTCCGAAAATATAAAAGGAGCGCTTGAATTTAGTTCCTGTGCCGTACGGCCAGAAATTAAACTCCGTCATGTAGCTGAATTCGGAAATTTCAGTGCGGAAGGCAATGCCTCTATTTAATTTGAAATCATCCCTCGCCCAAGCGTCGGATGCGCCAACATAGCCGCGGTAATAATTCATTCGCGTGCTCCAATGCCAGTTGTATTGACGGCGTAAAGTGATTTGACCCACCGGTTGGTTGGGTAAGAATCCATAGACCCCTTGTGCATTGGTACCCACTGCACCAACATCTCCGTGAAACAATGTTCCAGAGCCGCCTAAACCCAACTCATAAAATTGAGCACGTAGAAAAGAACTGCTAAAAAGCAGGAAGTAGAGGATTGCTTTTTTCATGAATTAGTTCCTGTAATCTAACCCCCAGCTTAATTTATTCCGGAGGGTAGATGGGAAATCTTGAAGTTCAGTTTGGACTAAAGCGATACGGAAATCGGCTTTTTGAATGAAGAGTTCCGTAGTGGTATCAAAACTGTGTATTCGACTGTCTAATGAGGTTAAAAATTCGTTTTCTCGACTTTCTATGCGAAGGCGGAGGGTGTTATTGTCAGAGATAACGAAGGGACGCATGGTCAAATTGTGCGGAGCGATCGGGGTAAGGACAAAATTTTCGCTATTCGGCATAATTATGGGGCCGCCACAACTTAGACTATAACCTGTCGAACCTGTCGGCGTGCTCACGATTAAGCCGTCCGCCCAGTAACTGTTGAGATAGGCGCCGTTCAGGTAGGTGTGTACCGTGATCATGCTCGTTGTTTCTTTCCGTGCAATGGTAATTTCATTGAGAGCGAAATTCGGTTTAACCACGCGGTTGCAGGAAGTGCGCAGCTGCAAAAGCGACCGGAAATCCAACTGAAACCGCCCGCTAAAAAGAGCATCTAAGGAGGTCTCGATGTTGCTTTTCGCAACGTTTGCAAGAAAGCCTAATCGGCCCATATTGATGCCTAAAATAGGAATGTCTTTATTCTGTATGAGTACCGTTGCATCGAGAATGGTTCCATCTCCGCCCAATGAAATGAGGAAGTGCGGGTCAAAGTTTTCTAATTCTTCCTCGTCTGCAAACGTCGAGAAGTGCATTTCCGGGAACTCTTCCGTCTTGATCTCATCGCAAGCACCGACCATGGTATGATATACTGCAAAATCAACGCCTTCCTCGACCAATTTTTCCAACACAACCTCTAAGTAAGGAAGGTTCGCGGGTTTAGGCGTGCGTCCAAAGAGTGCAATTCTCATGAGTACTTCAAATAGTTCATTAAATGGTCGTACCGTTCGCGGTAATCGGCTTCGTACGATTCATCTCCAAAGATACCTTCTATTTCGTAGCCGTAGCGTTGTAAACTCTTGATAATAGGTGCTGTATGCTCTAAATTGACTTTCAACGTCAACTGTAAAGAAGTTTCAACTGCCTTGTGGGTCATCCACAGCCCTAAAAGCTTAGCATCATTATGTTCTACGGCGTGCGCAATCTCTATCAAACTGTACTGGTCGGCTGCAATACTTACTACTAAGATGGCTCCCGTTTGAAGCAATGTTGGTGTCGCTCTAAAGAATTCTAAAATATCCGACAATAGGTAGGAATTCACGTAGCGCCCCTCCTTAGTCACCACGGGAACTAAAGTGATGCGGTGCTGGGTACATACTTCCATGACCTCGAAAAAATGAGCACCGGCTAGTACGTGGGGAACGAAGGCCGCACGCAAAGCATTTTGCACGGATAGCGTATCGTCTTCGGCTTCATAAAGCGCGTCTTCACTTAAAAGTCCCCTATAAACGCCTTCATCCGTAACCACGGGAAGATGGCTAATTTTTAGATCCTCCATGAACTCCAAAGCCTCCGCTATTGTTGTCTGCGGAAGAATCCCTTTGATGGGTTCTGTATGTAGTGTTTCTTGCAACATTTCATAACAAACATAGCCCTTTTCTTTAGCTTTGCCCCTATGAACGATCACACAAAACTCAGCGTTAATATCAATAAAATTGCTACCCTTCGAAATGCAAGAGGCGGCGATGTCCCGAATGTCTTGAAAATCGCACTGGATTGCGAGCGGTTTGGTGCAGAAGGTATTACCGTGCACCCGAGACCCGATCAACGTCACATTCGCTACAGCGATGTGGGAGATTTAGCTTCTGCGGTGACCACAGAGTTCAATATAGAAGGGTATCCAAACGAAGAATTCATTTCGCTTGTTCTCGCGAATCGACCCGCACAAGTCACGCTTGTTCCCGACCCTCCAGGGGTTTTGACTTCAAATGCAGGTTGGGACGCTATTGGGCACAAAGATTTCCTGACCGAGGTCATTAAAACTTTTAAAGATGCCGGTATTCGTACATCTATTTTTATTGAAACGGATCACGAACAGATTGCAGCAGCAAAAGCAACGGGTACGGATCGCATCGAATTGTACACGGAATCGTATGCGGTCGGTTATGCAAAAGATAGTGCTGCCGCAGTTGCTCCTTTTGTAAGTAGCGCTGCCTTTGCGAAAAGCATTGGCCTCGGTGTCAATGCCGGCCACGACCTCAGCTTAGAAAATCTCAGCTTCTTTGCGCAAAAGCTTCACGGAAGTTTAGACGAAGTAAGCATCGGTCACGCATTGATTGCAGATGCACTTTATTTGGGACTCCATAACACCATCCAACAATACCGAAACTGTTTGAACCCGTCCGCATGGAAGTAGTACCGTTATTCTCGAAAGTCTACGGAGACGGCGCACCACTGATTATCCTTCACGGATTGTTTGGCATGGGCGACAATTGGGCGACACATGCAAAACATTGGGCGGAATTAGGCTGGCAAATACATGCCGTCGATCAGCGTAACCACGGAAAATCACCGCATCACAGCATCCATAATTATGATGCAATGGCCGCCGATCTGGAAGCCTATATGGACGCGAAAGGATTGAATACCGCGGTCATCTTAGGGCACAGCATGGGTGGAAAAACAGCCATGCATTTTGCCGTGAGTCGTCCGGAACGCGTCCGGGCCTTAATCGTTGTAGACATTGCGCCAAAGGCATACCCCATTCACCATCAGGGCTACATTAATGCAATGAAGTCAGTTGATTTTGATGCCATTCGCTCACGCGGTGCAGTAGAGAAGATTCTTTCGGAAAGTGTTGATAATGCGGGCATTCGCCAATTCTTTATGAAGAGTTTACATTGGCAGACCAAAGAGAAATTGGCATTCCGCTTCAATCTCGATGCCCTCGAAGATCAGCTACAAGAAGTAGGCACACCTTTGGAATTTGGCTACTTTGATCGTCCCACTTTATTCATCGCAGGCGGCGCAAGCGGCTACATTACCGCGGAAGACGAAGATGCTATTTTAGACCATTTCCCTGCAGCGCATATCGAGACCATTGCTCATGCAGGGCACTGGGTACATGCAGAAGCACGAGAACCGTTTTCAGAATTGGTAGTGGACTTCCTGAAAGATCTAGTCTAGAACGTCTTTAAGTTCAAAATGCATGTAATGTACCGGTCCCTGACGTTTTACGAGCGCATCGGCTGCATCGGGCTTGCCTAAGAACACCCAAGCTTTATTACTGAAGTCGTAGCGCTCGAGCGGTTGCGTAAATAGTCCACGGTCCAATTTATCATTGCGATTGGCATCTTCATACACCTGTACCATGAAACGTTCGGGCAGTTGTAGCGCAACATACACGGTATCTCTGGAAGACTTAATATCTTCAAAGCCCACCGCCAGTCGTTCTTCATCGGGATCTAATACTTCATATGCAATACGGGTCGGGTACTGCGCAGCGGACGCACAGGTGAAGTATAAACCCGCTTGTTCTTGCGCAACCAATGTGCTCGCGGCGCAGGCCCAAAACAGAAGGAGTATTTTAATCTTCATAGTCGATCTCTACCCCTTTTTTAGACAATAGCGCACCGTTTGCTTTTAGCGAATCCAAGACTTCTTCATAAATAGGTATGAAGACCGTTGGGTTGTCGCTGTAAAAGGCAAAGCTGGATTTGAATTGGTCTTCAGTGATTCCATGCTTTTCGTAGACCTTCGCATAGTAATCTTCAATACCGTTCGTATCGCCAAGCATGATCGCACCGTTGCGCGCACCTTCTATAACATGAATGTCTACCATGATCGGCATCATCTGCTCAGGTGTCAACACGTTTTGAGGAATCTTCACCTCGGGAGAAGCGCATCCTATGAAAAGGATGAATAGTACGCTTACTGTATAGTTCCCGAGTCGCATCATCTTCTAGTCTCTATCAAATACTAAACGTGTGCCCAAAACACTATCGTCTATTTTACCTTCTTTGAAGGCAAGGTGACCGCCTACAAAAGTGTGCGTCACTTTGGATTTAAACAGGGTCCCTTCAAACGGGGACCAACCGCATTTGTACAATATGTTTTGCTTGTTCACGTTCCAGGGTTGGTTGGGTTCAACCAGAACTAAATCTGCATAGTATCCTTCGCGCAAAAAGCCCCGCTCCTCCATTCGGAACAAAATCGCAGGGTTGTGACACATCTTTTCTACCATTTTTTCGATGGTAAACGTTCCATCGTGTACGCGCTCCATCATTGCCGGCAGTGCATGCTGAACTAAAGGACCGCCAGAAGGTGCGTTTAAATAGGTGTTTGCCTTCTCTTCAAGGGTATGTGGCGCATGATCTGTAGCAATCACATCTAAGCGATCGTCCAGCAGTGCTTTCCAAAGCGCATCTCTATCCGCCGCCGTTTTGACTGCTGGATTCCATTTGATGTGGCTGCCTTTTTTTGCGTATTGACTATCGTCAAACCACAAATGATGCACACAAACTTCAGCAGTGATTCGCTTCTCAGCTAACGGCTTTCGGTTCGAAAACAACTTTGTTTCTTTTCCGGTGCTGATGTGAAAAACGTGCAGGCGGCTGTTGTATTTCTTCGCCAAATCTACCGCCGTAGAGGAACTCAAATAACACGCCTCTTCGCTACGAATCTCAGGGTGCTGTGCCATGGGAATATGCTCTCCAAACTCGGCTTTTGCGCGCTCTAAGTTTGCTTTTATGGTGGCTTCGTCCTCGCAATGCGTAATGAGTTGATGGTCCAATTGGAAGATGCCCTCTAAGGTTTTCTGCTCGTCAACCAACATGTTGCCCGTAGAAGAACCCATGAAGATTTTTATGCCGGCCACGTCGCGCTTACTCACCTTCTTCAACTCTTCTAAGTTGTCGTTTGAAGCGCCCATATTAAAACTATAGTTGGCCAACGAAACCTGAGCGGCACGCGCGTACTTCTTCTCCAGCTCTTCAATAGTGAGGGCAGCCGGCTTAGTATTGGGTTGCTCCATGTAGGAGGTTATTCCCCCAGCCACCGCAGCACGCGATTCTGAATGAATATCACCTTTATGGGTAAGTCCAGGCTCTCTAAAATGCACCTGGTCATCAATAATTCCTGGCAAAAGGAATTTACCATTCGCATCGATTATGGTTACGTTTCCATTTTTCGGGCCGATAGAATCGTCAATTTTTGCAATTCTGCCGTTTTCAACGAGTAAATCACCTTCAAAGACTTCACCCTCATTGACCATGCGGGCATTTTTAATGAGATACGATTTCAACATTTATTAGGTAGGGGTTATTTAGGGTTTGGTGAACCAACTCCAAATTTTCAATTTCATAACACCAAAGATGGCCTCTTTGATGATGCCACTGGACATTTTACTTGTGCCTTCTGTACGGTCCGTAAAAATGACTGGGACTTCTTTAACAACGAGTCCTTTGCGCCACGCTGTAAATTTCATTTCAATCTGGAAAGCGTAACCGACAAAATGGATTTTTGAAAAATCAATGGCCGCTAACGTTTCACGCGTATAGCATTTAAAACCAGCCGTCGCGTCTTGGATCGGCATCCCAGTGATGAAACGAACATAAACGGAGGCGAAGTAGCTCAATAATACTCTACTCATGGGCCAATTCACCACATTTACGCCTTGCACGTAACGCGAACCTATGCTCACATCAGCGCCATTCTCGCACGCCTCCAACAACCTCGGTAAATCCTCTGGGTTATGAGAAAAATCACAATCCATCTCAAAAACATGAGCATATTCACGTGCCAAAGCCCATTTAAAACCATGGATATACGCCGTTCCTAAACCCAGTTTGCCCGTACGTTCCTCAAGGTGAATACGTCCGCCATGTACATCCATTAATTTGCGTACAACGTCTGCCGTTCCATCAGGAGATCCGTCATCAACAATCAATACTTCGTAACCGCCTGGCAAAGCCATTACGGTATTCAGCATCTTTTCGATGTTTTCAATCTCGTTGTATGTAGGTATAATGACTAATGCGCGTGACATGCAGCAAATGTAGGAAAGAAAGCGCTAGTTTAGTGGTATGAACTGGGATGTGTATACACGAAAAATTCACTGGAAGATTGCGCTCATCGCATTCGGGACCGTCATTGGCCTCGCTTCTTTGTTTTACACTGAATCCTTCTTGAAGGAACTGCGTGCAGAAGAGGAACTTAAAATCAAACGTTGGGCTGAGGCCGTAGAGGCAGTTTTCTTTGCCGAGGATGATGTAAACCTAAGTTTCTATACCCAAATCATACAAGATAACACGACCATTCCAGTCATTCTAACGGATAGTGAGGGCACTATCATTGCCCACCGAAACCTAAAAACACCAGAAAGCAATCCTGAAAAATACCTTGCCCGAAAATTAGAAGAATTCAAATCGAGCGGAAGCGTTTTGGAGAATTCCTATGCGGACGGCCAAATCAATTTCCTCTACTATAAGGGATCCAACCTACTCACAAAATTGCGCCTTTACCCACTGATCCTGTTGGGCGTGATTGGAGTATACATGCTCATTAGCTACATGGCCTTTTCAAATGCCCGACGCTCCGAACAAAATAAAGTTTGGACCGGAATGGCGAAAGAAACTGCGCACCAGATCGGCACCCCATTGAGCGCATTGATGGGCTGGCTGGCCTACCTCAAAGAGCAGTATCCTCAGGAAATTGCCTTTGGCGAAATGGAAAAAGATATTGACCGATTAACGGACATTACGGACCGCTTCAGCAAAATAGGATCCCAACCCGAGCGGACAGATAAAGATTTGGACGACACCGTGGCGCGTACGGTAGAGTACTTGCGAAGTCGATTGGGTAAAAAAATTACGCTTACCCTTGAAATGGAAGGCGCGAAAGCATCGAATCATAACCAACAATTGATCAGTTGGGTATTGGAAAATATGATTAAAAATTCTGCCGACGCAATGGACGGTTCGGGTGTGATTGCGGTCGAAAAGAAAATACAATCTGGGAGCGCTATCGTATGGATCAGGGATACCGGTCGAGGCATTGCTCCTGCAGACCAACGAAAAATTTTCGAACCCGGTTTCACGAGCAAAAGTCGCGGATGGGGATTAGGACTTAGTCTAGCCAAACGTATTATTGAGGAATACCACGGCGGAAAATTGACCCTAGAACAAAGTATTCCCGGTGAAGGAACCACCTTTAAAATTCTGCTTCCGCTGGCTTGATGAATACGACCACACTTTATTTACACATCCCCTATTGCAAGCAAGCCTGTCACTATTGTGACTTTCATTTTTCAACACAACGTTCGACGGAAGCTGCAGTGGTGAAGGCAATGCATGCGGAACTGGCAACACGTGCGCAGCAAGCACCTTGGAAAGGCAGTCGGATCAATAGTCTTTACTTTGGCGGCGGAACCCCCAGCTATTTAGCAGTGGCGGATCTTGCCCAACTTATTGCAAAGGCACAGGCACTATTTTCTTTTAATACGGCGGCAGAAATCACTCTGGAAGCCAATCCGGACGACATTACACCCGAAAAATTAGAAGCTTGGCACAGCATAGGAATAACCCGATTAAGCATAGGTCTACAGAGTTTTGATAATCTTGAACTGCAATCCATGAACAGAGCACACGATGCATCCCATTCCGTCCAATGTTTGGAATGGATCGCTGATGGTCCTATTCAGAATTACAGCGTAGACTTTATGTACGGGATGCCGGGGAGCACTGTGGAAAGTTGGACGCGTCAATTGGACCAATTGGCCACCTACCTTCCACCGCACCTCAGCTGCTATGCGCTCACTGTTGAAGAGAAAACTGTACTCTACCACAATGTGCGCTCCGGAAAAACCACCCTGCCTTCAGACGAGGTTATTGTTGCCCAATTTGAGGCCTTGCGCGCATGGGCTTCGGAACAAGGGTACACGCATTATGAACTCTCAAATTTCGCTCAACCCGATAAATACAGCCGACACAACAGCCATTATTGGAGTGGTCAACCGTATCTAGGTATCGGTCCCGGTGCACACTCTTTCAACGGTAAGAAGCGCTGGTGGAACGTTGCAAACAACACCTTATACGCTCAAGGGGCCGAAGTGCCTAACGAAGAGCTTACTTTAATAGATCTGCTCAATGAGCGGCTCATGGTTCGACTAAGAACCGCCAAGGGTTTTCTTTGGGAAAGTGATGTACCCTTCGGTATGGACCCTACACTGCTAGAACCTGTACAGCAAAGCGTTAAAAAATCCGAAGCGAAAGGCCTGCTGAAGTGTTCAGAAAAAGGTTTCACCATACCCCCTGAGCATTGGATGCAAAGCGACGCCATCATTGCCGAACTATTTATAAGTCCTGATGCGGACTAAAATCCCTATTCTCTGAAAAGAGCGTATCTTGAAAATAAAACTAAATCCTCAGGACGACCAGCGTTTGGCCCTACCGTGCAGTATGAAATTAACTATTGATTTTTCCAAACCCATCGCAGATTTAAGCTTAGCTGTAAGTGATGTTGCGCGAGCATGGTATATCGACGCACCGCACTTTTCACCCGTGGTATTGGGGGAATGGACCGGAAGTGTTGCGCAAGGTGGTAGTGTCAATTTTTTCAATGTTCAGTTCAACCCGCACGCCCACGGCACACATACCGAAACTGCCGGGCATATCACCGAAAAACGTCATAGCATCAACGCGCATTTTCGCGATTTCATGACGAAATCGCTCGTGCTCACACTTAGGCCTCAAGAAGGCCGTGTTCGTTTTGAAGACTTTCGCGCGATTTGGGCTCAAGCCGAAGCAAAGGGCTGGACCTTCGCTGCAAGATCTGTGGTATTCAGAACCAATGAAGGAGATGATCCTCGCGTAAAAACATATAGTGGAACCGACTGGCCGTATCTCGAAGCAGCCATCGGTAGTTTTCTCCGTGAGCAAGGGGTGGATCATTTAATCATTGATCAACCCAGTGTAGACCAGGAAGAGGATGGTGGAGCACTTGCTTGTCATCATGCCTTTTGGGGACCACAACCTGAGGAGTCCCTGCACCGCACCATTACGGAGCTTGTTCATGTACCACCGGCCGTAGCCGATGGTCCCTATGCCTTATTGCTTCAGGTAGCACCGCTTGAAAACGACGCCGCACCTTCACGCCCGCTACTCTACAGTTTAGGCTAGCCTTTTTTCACTTTTCTATTGCGTGCATCCACAGCCGCTAATGTCGCCATGTTCACAATCTCGCGAACAGATGCGCCTAATTGCAATACATGCGCACTGCGCTTTGTACCAATCAACATCGGACCTATGGCCTCAGCCGCACCAAAGCTCTGAAGCATTTTATAGGTAATGTTTCCTGCTGCAAGGTTCGGGAAAATAAAGACATTCGCTTGGTGCCCTACCAGATCTGAGAACGGGAAACTTTCTTTCAATAATTCCGGCTCCAAAGCGAAATTCGCCTGCATTTCACCATCGACAATCAAATCGGGATGCTCTTTGCGAAGAATCGCACTGGCCTGGGCCATTTTGCGCGCATCCGGTCCGTTTGAAGACCCGAAATTAGAATAGCTTAACAGTGCCACTTTCGGGACGATGTTCGTACGCTTTACGGTATCTGCAACATTCAACACCATCTGAACCAAATCTTCAACGGTAGGATCTAAATTAATGGTGGTATCAGCGAAGAACATAGGACCACGCTTACTCAAAAGAATATACATCCCGGCCGCTTTGCGCATCCCTTCTTCCATACCGATAAGACGAAGAATAGGACGTAAGGCTGTTGGGTACTTCACGGTCAAACCGCTGATTAATGCATCTGCACCGCCATCACGGAGCATCATGTTTCCATAGTACTCGCGCGATTTAACTTTAGAGCGGCATTCGCCCATGGTCCAGCCTCTGCGTTTTCTAAATTCATACATCTGAGCAGCGTACGCCTCGCGACCCGCACTATCCGCTGTTACATCAATAAATTCCGCCTCTTGAAGTTCCAACTGGTATTCTTCAATAATGGCCTCCATTTTATCTTTTGACCCCAATAGAATAGGTTTTGCAACCCCGTTGCTTATCAAGATTTCCGCTGCCTTCAAGATGCGGTAATTATCACCTTCGGTGAAGACAATACGTTGTGGATGTCTGCGTGCATTTTCATTCAACAGACGGATGAATTTATCATCGCGACCCAATCGGTCGCTCAGTTCACGACTGTATGCTTTCCAATTCGTAATGGGCGCCTTCGCTACACCACTTTCCATAGCTGCGCGAGCAACGGCAGGGGCAACGGTCGTGATCAAACGTGGATCAAAAGGCTTCGGAATAATATACGTGTGACCAAAAGTTAAATTACTTTCCGCGTAAGCGAGGTTCACTATCTCCGGTACGGGCTCTTTCGCTAGTTCTGCAATGGCACGAACGGCGGCCAATTTCATTTCCTCATTGATCTTCGTTGCACGAACATCTAAAGCGCCACGGAAAATGAATGGAAAGCCCAGTACATTATTCACCTGGTTCGGGTTATCGCTACGTCCAGTGGCCATAATGATATCCTCACGAGCGTCCAGAGCATCTTCATAGGTAATCTCAGGATCGGGATTTGCCAAAGCAAAAACAATAGGGTTCGGGGCCATGCTTTTCACCATAGCTTTCGATACTATACCACCTTTTGAAAGGCCGACGAATACATCCGCACCTTTCATCAGATCTGCCAGCTTTGCTTCCTTATGATCCTTCGCAAAGATTTCCTTTTCCGGAGTCAGTTCACCACGAGAGGTAATGATGAGTCCTTTGGAATCACACATGAATAAGTTCTCTGGCTTCACACCTAGGGCCAAATACAATTTCGCACAAGAAATGGCTGAAGCACCGGCGCCGTTGAAAACGACCTTAACTTTTTCAATACTTTTCTCGGATATCTCTAAGGCATTCAGCAACGCCGCAGCGGTAATAATAGCCGTACCGTGCTGATCGTCGTGCATGATAGGAATGTCCAATTCTTCCTTGAGGCGTTGCTCAATGTAGAAACAATCCGGTGCTTTAATATCCTCGAGGTTGATGCCTCCAAAGGTTGGAGCAACCGCCTTAACCGTTTCTATAAATTTATCCGGATCATTTGCATCCAATTCAAGATCAAACACATCGATATCCGCGAAAATCTTGAAAAGCACGCCCTTACCTTCCATTACCGGCTTTGAGGCTTCTGGACCTATATCACCCAAACCTAATACGGCCGTTCCGTTCGTAATTACTGCTACTAAATTCCCCTTCGCGGTATACTTATAGACGTCTTCAGGATTTGCCGCAATTTCCAAACACGGGTCGGCTACGCCAGGTGAATACGCTATACTCAGGTCGCGTTGCGAATTAGAAGGCTTTGTGGGTACTACCTCGATTTTACCCGGTTTAGGCATTTGATGGTAGTGAAGGCTATCCTTCTTTTTAATAGGTCTTTGACTCATAATGAGTGAAAATTAGTATAAAAAGGTGTTGAACGGAAACCTTGTAGCGTGGATTTCGGCGGCCACGCGATACAGGGTTTGTCTGAGTTCATCAATATTATTTTTGTCTTGCGCACTAATAAAGACGGCTCGTTCGCCTACTTTATTCATCCAAGTACGCTTCCATTGTGCTAAATCGTAGTTCTCTTCGGTAAGCTCTAAGTCAAATTCATCCGGCTCGTTGTAGGTAAATGCATCAATCTTATTGAAGACCATGATGCAAGGCTTATCCATACTTTCAATTTCCTGTAGAATGATATTCACACTTTCGATGTGGTCCATAAAACTAGGATGGCTGATATCTACTACATGAAGTAAAACGTCGGCCTCTCGAACCTCATCGAGGGTCGATTTAAAGCTCTCCACCAATTGGGTAGGAAGTTTTCGGATGAAACCCACCGTATCCGTAAGCAACAAGGGTAAGTTATCGATGTTGATCTTACGCACCGTCGTGTCAAGCGTAGCAAATAGCTTATTCTCTGCCAATACATCCGTCTTACAAAGTAAGTTGAGCAGCGTACTTTTTCCTACGTTGGTATAGCCGACTAATGCAACACGTACCACTTTTCCGCGGTTCCCGCGTTGAGTGCTCATTTGAACATCAATCTTCGCCAATTTCTTCTTGAGTAAAGAAATTTTTTCCTGGATAATACGACGGTCCGTTTCAATCTGCGTTTCCCCCGGACCACGCATCCCAATACCCCCTTTTTGACGTTCGAGGTGGGTCCACATGCGTGTCAAACGTGGAAGTAGGTATTGGTACTGGGCCAATTCTACTTGCGTTCTCGCATAAGAGGTCTGCGCTCGTGCGGCAAAAATATCGAGGATCAAATTTGTCCGGTCCATGACCTTCACCTCCATTAATGCTTCTATGTTCTTCAGCTGGGATGGAGTGAGTTCATCATCAAAGACAATCATATCAATGTTCTCTGCCTGAACAAACCCTTTGATATCTTCCATTTTCCCTGAACCCAGAAACGTTCTAGAGTTCGCTTGTGTCAGCTTCTGAGTGAACATATGTATGGTATCTGCACCAGCGGTATCGGCCAAAAAGCGAAGTTCCTCGAGATATTCCCGAGACTTCTCTTCGTCTTGATCGCGGTTGACAATACCAATAAGAATACAACGCTCTCGCTCGAGCGTGTTCTTTTTCTTAAGCTCAATCATAAAGTTGTAGTGCCCTTAGGCGCCTTGCAGAAATTCAGCCCACGGCATGCGAAGGGCTATTAAGAACAATCCTATACCGAACCAAACTACCACGGATTTAGCTTTTGCCGAAGCAGCTTCCGCACGCTTCGATTTGGCATTTCCGATGGTAATGAGGACTGCAGCCAAAATCATGGTCGTCGGGTGCTCTACATATTTAAATCGCAATGCAGCATCGCCCATCAGCGTGCCCATATCAGAGAACATGTCGAGATTAAACCCAAACAACATGATCAATCCTATAGTGATCTGAAGATGCGTAAGCAGTACGGCTATTTTATTTTGACGTGCCAATTTATCCGTAAACGGGTTGTCCGATTTCCAAACTAAAAAGTTCTGAACCAAAACCACCAACATCAACAATAAGTAGACAAATGGCAGCCAATGATGCAAGTGTAGTAATCCTGTGTACATCTATTCGTATTTTTCACAAAGTTACGAATCCTCACGAAGCACTACTCCACTGTGAAAAAATACATTTTATCCACGCTTATTCTTGTATTCGCCGTTCTTGTTGGTCTCGTACCGCTGGTGAACTTAAAGTCCATTCAATCGTACTATGAAGTCCCGACAGAAGCCGTCGTATTTCCGCCGCTTCGAGGGTCGCAAGACCGGTTGACCAAGAGTATACAATTCAAGACCATTAGTCAAGATCCTCGTATGTTGGATACGGCTACTTTTGACGCCTTTGGCCAATTCCTTCGTACATCTTACCCCAGCGTTTTCGAGACAGTGGCAGTGGACACATTTAGTACACATACCTATCTCTTGCATTGGCCCGGCACCGATGAGGCAACTAAAAACTACCTCTTTATTGCCCATCAAGATGTGGTCCCGGTAGATAAGAAAAGCAGCACTGATTGGTCGAAAGCCCCATTCTCCGGTGACTTTGTGGCCGACTCCACAGGCGGCGTAGAAGGGTGGATTTACGGTCGGGGTACACTTGACGATAAAAGCGCACTTATTGCGCTAATGGAAACCATTGAGTCACTTTCATATTCGGGTTTCCAGCCGAAAGAACATTTATATTTCTGCTTTGGACAAGATGAAGAGATTGGCGGTAAGGCCGGAGCGGCAATCGTGGCCGCACATTGCCGTGCAAAGGGACTTCGCTTTGATGCAATCTTAGATGAAGGCGGCATCATTTCTACAGGAAGTATACCGGGGCTTAAAGACACACCAGTGGCGCTTATCGGAACCGCAGAGAAAGGCTACCTCAGCGTAGAAGTAAGCTTTAACGTTGCCGGGGGGCACAGCAGTATGCCCAACACCGAAACCGCAATTACACGTGCCGCGGCCTTCACAGAAGCGCTAAGCGACGGACTTTTTCAATCCGAATTTTCAGCTCCATTAGAAGGATTTATTACGCACCTCGCACCAGAAATGCCGTGGGCATTAAAATCAGTTTTTGCGAACCGATTTCTAACAGAGCCGCTCCTCTTGAACATTTACCAGCAAAGCCATACCGGACGTGCTTTGACAAATAACACAGCGGTAGCTACCATGATTTCTTCTGGAATAAAAGATAATGTAGTGCCCGCGAGCGCGCGTGTGGTGTGCAACACCCGGATTTTACCGGGCACTACTCCTGAGGACGTTCTCGAATGCTATGCCGCGCTCGCGGCCAAATTCGGCGGCACAGCTGCCCCTTACAATAACATTGGCAGTGGAGCCAGCCCAACTTCTTCGACGGAACATGAGGATTTTGTGAAGCTTGGTCAGGCTGTAAAACACGTTTTCCCAGAAGCATTGGTAAGTCCCTATTTGACCATTGGCGGAACGGACAGTAAAAACTTTGAAGGGCTGGCGCAAAACACCTACCGATTCCTTCCTATCGCTTTAAGTGCGGAGGAAGTCGGGGGAATTCACGGCACCAACGAGCGCATTTCTGTCAACGGATTTAATACCATGGTCGACTTCTACACTGTAGTGATGCAATTGTGGAGCGCGGGAAAATTTCCCGAATAAGGGCATAAAAAAACCCCCCGGCGCATCGCGCCGGGGGGTTATATTTCTAGCGGCGTGCCGCTTAGTGAATAGCAATATTAAAATCGATTACATCACCATTTTCATTGCGGTGGAAATCCACATCCGCATTAAACTGCGTATCGTCTTTCGTAGTTACGGTACCTGAAGCATGAAACATCATGCCGTCGAAAATGCCTTCTACACTACTGAATGTGGCTTCAAATGCACCGTCCTCAGAGGTCAAGTTCATCACAGCCTCAGTAACACGATCACTATCAACAGTAACATCCATGGCAACTTTAACAAGACCCTGGAATACTGGACCATGAACATTAGCATCAACACCTTTGAGCTTCATTTTCATCACTTCTTGACGAAGTTCCACAGGTGCTGCTGATGCAACTTCACTGTGTGTATCGTGTCCGTCTCCTAAGATTGGTGCGATCACAAGACCTACCAAACACGTCAATTTGATCAAGATGTTCATCGATGGACCTGAAGTATCCTTAAACGGATCACCTACGGTATCACCAGTAACGGCAGCTTTGTGCGCCTCAGAACCTTTGTAAGTCATTTCACCATCGATCATCACACCAGCTTCAAAAGACTTCTTAGCGTTGTCCCAAGCACCACCAGCGTTATTTTGGAAGATTGCCCAAAGAACACCTGATACAGCAACACCTGCCATGTATCCACCGAGCATCTCAGCAGCTTCTTGGCCAGTGTAACCAAATGCCATAGGCAAGAAGGCTACTACAAGCGGGAAGAGAATAGTCATTGCACCCGGCAACATCATTTCTTTCAAAGATGCTTCAGTAGAGATGGCAACACATTTGTCGTACTCAGGCTCCGCCTTGTACTCCATAATGCCTGGAATCTCTTTAAACTGACGACGTACCTCTTTTACCATTTCCATGGCAGCTTTACCTACAGCGTTCATTGCCAATGCCGAGAATACTACAGGAACCATACCTCCTACGAACAACATCGCTAGAACAGGCGCTTTGAAAATATTGATACCATCAATACCTGTGAAGGTGACGAAGGCAGCAAATAGTGCCAATGCAGTCAATGCCGCAGAAGCAATAGCGAAACCTTTACCGATAGCAGCAGTAGTATTACCCACTGAATCCAAAATATCTGTACGCTCGCGTACTTCATCAGGTAAATCACTCATCTCAGCAATACCTCCTGCGTTATCAGCAATAGGACCGAATGCATCGATAGCCAACTGCATAGCAGTGGTAGCCATCATTGCTGATGCCGCGATAGCTACACCATAGAATCCTGCAAAAGCATACGAAGACCAGATCGCAGCAGCGAAAAGAAGGATCGGTGCGAAAGTTGAAATCATACCTACGCCTAAACCTGCGATGATGTTTGTCGCAGCACCAGTCGCTGATTTTTGAACGATATCTAAAATTGGTTTTTTACCCAATCCTGTGTAGTATTCTGTGAAGTAAGAGATCAATGCTCCTACCACTAAACCAACGATTACAGCGCCAAATATGTCGTTGCGTGTAACGGCTTTGAAACCTTCGCCGAAGAATTTCATGCTCAACGTTTCCGGCAACAACATTTGGATAAGCACGTAAGATCCAATACCCGTTAGAATGATTGAAACCCAGTTACCCATGTTCAATGCACGTTGTACCTGCGGCTCCTTTGCGCTGTTATCCTTAATGCGAATGAAGAATGTTCCAATGATGGAGAAGATAATTCCAACTCCAGCGATCATCATAGGAAGCATGATAGGACCGTGGTTGTCAAGGAAGTTACCTGTACTGATCAAATTATCATTGATAACATAGTTCCCAAGAACCATAGAGGCTAGAACTGTTGCAACGTAAGAACCGAACAAATCTGCCCCCATACCTGCAACGTCACCTACGTTATCGCCTACGTTATCAGCAATAGTTGCTGGGTTACGTGGATCATCTTCAGGAATACCTGCTTCTACTTTACCTACAAGGTCAGCACCAACATCGGCAGCTTTCGTGTAGATACCACCACCTACACGCGCAAACAACGCGATAGATTCAGCACCAAGCGAGAAACCTGCGAGCGCTTCAAGAACAACGGTCATCTCATTGTAAAATGAATCATCACCTACGATGAACCAGCTCGATAATATCCAGAATAGCATGCCTAGACCGAAAACGGCAAGACCGGCTACACCTAATCCCATTACAGTTCCACCGCGGAAAGAAACTTTCAACGCTTGTGGTAAAGAGGTACGGGCGGCTTGTGTTGTTCTAACGTTTGAATCGGTTGCAATGCGCATACCGATATTTCCTGCTACAGCAGAGAATACTGCACCAATAATGAATGCAACAACGATGAACCAGTGCGTGGTTTCAACGATAGAAGAAACAATTCCTAGCAGCGCACCTGCGACTACTACAAAAATTGCCAAAATGCGGTATTCCGCGTTCAAGAATGCCAAAGCGCCTTCTTTAATGTAGGCTGCCAACTTTGTCATTTTTTCTGAGCCTGAATCTTGTTTCACGACCCAGCTGCGTAAAACGAACATGTAGATTAGACCAACGATACCAAACATAGGTACCAATAAAAGCATGTTTTCCATTGTATTATGGTTTGATTTAAATAATCAGCCCTTCCCGTGTTACGGAAAGGGCTGCAAATATAAGTCTTAGAGTCGTTCGTTCGAACCTCTAAATAAATCGTGTTGGTTATTTAACGTACATCACAGATTTAACCGCGTCAATCACCTGTCCAACTTGCGGTAAGAACGCTTCAAGCAAGGTTGGTGAATACGGTGCCGGCGTATCCGTCGTTGTAATACGCTTTACAGGTGCGTCTAGGTAGTCGAAAGCTTCGGATTGAACTTTGTAGGTAATCTCCGTAGCAATAGAACCCAAAGGCCAAGCTTCTTCGAGACATACTAAACGGTTCGTCTTTTTGACACTTTCAATAACTGTATCGTAGTCGATAGGACGAACGGTGCGCAAGTCAATGATCTCACAAGAAATACCTTCTTTCGCGAGGATGTCCGCTGCTTCGTAGGCCACCTTGATGATTTTACCAAAACTTACAATAGTCACATCTGTTCCCTTGCGCTTGATATCTGCTACGCCGATAGGAAGAAGGTATTCGCCCTCTGGCACTTCACCTTTATCACCGTACATCTGCTCACTTTCCATGAAGATGACAGGATCGTTATCTCTGATGGCGCTTTTCAAAAGACCTTTACAATCGTAAGGATTTGAAGGAACGACTACTTTCAAACCTGGACAGTTCGCATACCAGCTTTCAAATGCCTGTGAATGCGTCGCCGCTAATTGGCCGGCAGAAGCAGTTGGGCCGCGGAAAACGATCGGGACATTGATCTGACCGCCCGACATCTGCTTCATTTTCGCAGCGTTGTTGATGATCTGATCGATCGCCACCATCGAGAAGTTGAAGGTCATGAATTCCACGATAGGACGTAATCCATTCATTGCTGCACCCACTGAAATTCCTGCAAAACCTAATTCTGCAATAGGAGTATCTAAAACACGCTTTGGACCAAATTCGTCCAACATGCCTTTAGATGCTTTGTAAGCACCGTTGTACTCCGCAACTTCTTCGCCCATCAAATAGATGTTCTCATCGCGGCGCATTTCTTCGGTCATGGCCTCACAAACGGCCTCTCTAAACTGAATTGTTTTCATAAATCTTGATGTAGTAGGCGGCAAATATAAGGTGCAAAGAGGACCTAGCGCACCCTTTCGCAGGTTGGAGATTCAATTTTTTGGAGGTTCCTTACGCATTCCTTAAAAATTGGACCAATTCTTAAAAAACTAACGGGCTTTTTCGCCCGCAGGTTAAAGAATAGATAAAAGCGTAAATCGGACCACTTTTCTTTGGAATTATTATGCGTGCATAGTAAATTTAGGGTCAATTATATAAGGAAAACCAGTATGAACCTATTAGTTTGTATTAGCCACGTGCCAGATACCACTGCCAAAATCAATTTTGATGCCGCGGGAACTGCACTCGATGCCACCGGGGTCCAATTCGTCATTAACCCTTACGACGAATTCAGCTTGACCAAAGCCTTGCACCTTAAGGAAGCCCACGGCGGCACCATCACCGTACTCAATGTCGGTGGACCCGAAACTGAACCAACCCTTAGAAAAGCACTTGCCATAGGTGCCGATCAAGCCATACGTATTAACGCCACCCCTACGGACGCTATCACAGTAGCCAAAGAACTCAAGAACCACATTGCGGCGAATGCGTATGATTTGATTTTGTGCGGGCAAGAAAGTATCGACTATAATGGACAACAGGTACCTGCAATGCTCGCAGCTTTGTTGAACCTGCCTTTTGTCAATGCTTGTGTTGATCTAGTGATTGACGGCTCATCGGCAACTGCAACAGGAGAAATTGACGGTGGTCATGCGACCTACACCGGTAACCTTCCATTGGTTGTAGGCGGTAAAAAAGGTTTGGTTGAAGAAAAAGACCTCCGTATCCCTAACATGCGTGGTATCATGACGGCGCGTTCAAAACCACTACAGGTTTTGGAGGCCACTGAACACGATGCAGCTACACGAGCGGCTAAGTTTGTGAAGCCCGCGGCTAAGTCGGCGGTGAAATTGGTCGACAATGTCGACGAATTGGTTCATTTATTACACAACGAGGCGAAAGCCATTTAATTCCGAGCCTTATGTCAATAATTGTATTTGTAGAAGATTGGAATAACCAATTCAAAAAAGCGTCATTCGAAGCCGTTTCGTACGCGAAGTCGTGGGCAGAACTGGCGGGGACTACCGTCACTGCAGTTACGAGTAGCGGTGCCGCAGATCCGGCTGCTTTAGCCTCCTATGGCGCCGATCGCATCGTAACGATTGCGCTTGCTGCAACGCCCTACGGAATAGCGCAACAATTGGCTGCAATGGCTGAAGGCGCAGCGGGTATGGTGATCGCCGGGACGAGCATTGGCCGTTCCATCGCTCCCGCACTAGCGGCATTGGCCGGCGGCGCATTAAGCACCAATACTACCAGTGTACCAACCGGTACCGCTCCGGTAACCGTTGTACGCGGTGCGTTTAGTTCAAAAGGTATTGAAACCATCGAACTAATAGGAGGCCTACCCATGGTTTCCTTTGTACCCAACAGCGTCGGTATTCAGGAGCGCGCCGGAGCAGGTGCTGTGGAATCTATGGATACCGCTGGAACCGATTTGTTGCAGGTGACCGAAAAAACAATCGCTTCTGGTCAAGTCGCCCTGCCCGAAGCAGAGGTCGTTGTCAGTGCTGGTAGAGGCCTCAAAGGGCCTGAAAACTGGGCCATGATTGAAGAGCTCGCCTCCGTTTTAGGAGCTGCCACTGCTTGTTCAAAACCGGTAAGTGATATCGGCTGGAGACCACATAGCGAACACGTGGGACAAACCGGTATCCAAGTCAACCCGAATCTGTATATTGCGATAGGAATTTCTGGCGCCATCCAGCACCTTGCTGGGGTCAGTGCATCAAAGACTATTGTCGTAGTAAATACAGACGCTGAAGCCCCATTTTTTAAGGCTGCAGACTACGGTATTGTAGGTGATGCATTTGAAGTCGTTCCCCAGTTGGTGAACGCAATGCGCGCCTTCAAGGCCGGACAATAAATGCAACACATAGAACTCACTGTTAAAGGATTATCCTACAGTCAAGGTAAATCAGGAGCTTACGCACTCATTCTAGCCGAAACCGGTGAAGGAGGTCGTAAGCTTCCTGTCGTTATAGGCGGCGCTGAAGCACAGAGCATTGCTGTAGCCATGGAAAAGTCTGTGGCACCGCCACGACCGCTCACTCACGACACGTGGAAAAACATGCTTGATGAGCTGGGGGTTACCCTAGAAAAGATCGTCATTCACAGATTGGTAAATGGTGTGTTCTATGCCAGTCTCTATACTGTTGATAGTTCTGGTGGAGCGCATGTTTTCGATTCTCGACCTTCAGACGCAGTGGCTTTAGCCGTTCGTTTTGAATGTTCCATTTTTGCCACTCCAGAAATCATGGAACACGCCGGTATTACGGAAAAGGAAGAGTCAAAAGCAGATGCTCGAACTTTGGAAGAAGACGAAGACGATTTTGATGAGCCAGAAGTGGCACAGGCAGAAACACGAGAAGAGTTAGAACTGCGGCTTACTGAAGCGGTAGAAAACGAAGATTATGAATTGGCCGCGCGGTTGCGCGATAAGTTGGACAAGCTATGATGATTCTTAGAAGCTTATTGGGAATTGCAGTACTGACTGCAGTTTTGTGGCTGTTTAGTTCGAACAAGCGCAAAGTGAATTGGGCCATGGTCGGTAAAGGACTACTCCTCCAATTCGTGCTGGCTTTAGCCGTTTTAAAAGTACCGGGGGTTTCCTGGGCTTTTGAAAAATTCAGCCTTGTCGCAGTCACATTGCTCGACTTTACGCGTGAAGGATCGACCTTCCTCTTCGGCTCTCTCATTACAGAAACCGACAACTTCGGGTATCTCTTCGCCTTCCAAGTCCTGCCTACAGTGATCTTTTTCTCAGCCGTCACCTCATTGCTCTACTACTACGGCATTCTCCAACGCGTGGTTAAAGCCATGGCTTGGGTGATGCAGAAAACCTTAAAGCTCTCCGGTGCGGAGTCATTGGCCGCCGCCGGTAACATTTTTATTGGCCAAACAGAGGCGCCGTTGTTGGTCAAGCCTTATATCGCGGGAATGAGTCGTTCGGAATTGCTCAGTTTAATGAGTGGAGGAATGGCGACCATAGCCGGAGGAGTTTTAGCCGCTTACATTGGCTACCTAGGTGGAGATACCCAAGAGGGCCAATTATTCTTTGCCAAACACCTACTCACCGCCTCCGTCCTCAGTGCCCCTGCAGCACTTATTAGTGCGAAGATTCTATTGCCCGAAACAGAAGACGTTATAGAAGTAGCTGAAATTAGCTCTGCAGATATGGGGTCAAACGCACTCGATGCCATTTCCAATGGAACCACCGAAGGGGTGAAATTAGCCGTTAATGTAGGTGCCATGTTGCTCGTATTTACAGCAATCGTTTACGGAGCCAATTACATTTTTGTAGAAGGTGTAGGATCATGGACCGGTCTCAATGCTTGGGCCGCCGAAGTCACCAACGGTCGCTACGACTCCTTCTCCCTCCAATTCATCATGGGCGCACTCCTAAGCCCCATTGCTTGGATTCTAGGTGTACCGCCTGCAGATCTCATGCTCGTAGGACAGCTGCTCGGAGAAAAAACTATTTTGAATGAATTTTACGCCTACGTCAGTTTAACTGAAATGAAAAACGAAGGCCTCTTCACTTCAGAACGCAGCGTCATCCTTTCAACTTATATGCTTTGTGGCTTTGCTAATATTGCGAGCATAGGTATTCAGATCGGAGGAATTGGGGTTTTGGCCCCGAGCCGAAGAAAAGACCTGAGTGAGTTGAGTATTAAGGCCCTTATCGCCGGAACGGTGGCTTCATTGTATACTGCCGCCATTGTTGGACTAATGATTTAAGCACTATGGAAAACGCCATCGATAAAATCATCCTTGGTGTGGATCCAGGTACCGTAGTCATGGGGTACAGTGTCGTGCACATCATAAAAGGCAAAGTACACCCCGTGTTGATGGATATCATCAAGCTCAACACGAAATTGGACCACTACACCCGACTTGCTAAAATATTTGATGAACTAAGCATAGTTGTGGATCAACACAAGCCCGACGAAATGGCCTTAGAGGCGCCGTTCTTTGGTAAGAACGTACAATCGATGCTGAAATTAGGTCGGGCCCAAGGCGTCTGCATGGCCACCGCCCTTTCTAAGAAGATCCCCGTATTCGAATACAGTCCTCGACTCGTGAAACAAAGTATTGTGGGGAATGGTAATGCCAGTAAAGAACAAGTAAGCGGAATGCTTCAAGCCATGTTCCCGGGAATAGAACATAATTATTTAGATGCTTCTGACGCACTCGCCGTGGCGGTTTGTCATCAAAGCCAAACCTCGGGCATTAGCGCTCCAAAACACGGCAGTGGCGCAACAAAATCTAAATCTAAAAAGGGCCGTAGTAGCAGCTGGGACCAATTTATACAACAGCATCCAGAGCGTTTGAAATAGAAGCACGAATAGATTCCATCTCCGCTGCACTCAACTGCAACGGAGTATTCGAGAAACTCAATTCATGTTCAGCATCCAAAGGAACTAAATGTAAATGCGCATGAGGCACCTCCATCCCTAAGACCATTGAGCCTATGCGTTTACAAGGCACAGCCGTTTTAATAGCACGTGCAATACGCTGCGAAAAGAGCATGAGACTCGCATAGTCTTCAGAAGGTAATTCGTACAATTCATCCACCTCGCGCTTAGGTACACACAAGACGTGACCACGTTTTAAAGGACGAATGTCTAGAAAAGCAATATTAGAAGCATCCTCCCCTACTTTGTAACAAGGAATCTCACCGTTGATGATCTTTGTGAAAATACTTCCCATCGCTCGAAATTTTACGCCGAGGTGATCTCTAAGATCTCAAAACTCATTACCCCGCGTGGGACCTGAATTTCTGCAATCTCCCCGACCTTCTTACCTAATAAGCCTTTACCTATAGGACTAGATACAGAAATTTTGCTTTGCTTAATATCGGCTTCTTTCTCTGCGACCAAACTGTAAACCATAGTGGCACCGTTCGTGACATTTTTCAGTTTCACCTTTGTCAATACACCAACCTTAGAAAGATCAATATTTGCCGAATCCAGAACCCGAGCACCGGCGAGCGTATCCTCAAGCTTTGAGATTTTCATCTCAAGCATGCCTTGCGCCTCCTTAGCCGCATCGTATTCTGCGTTTTCACTAAGATCTCCCTTATCTCTCGCTTCGCCAATCTGCTGCGAGATTTTAGGGCGCTCTACATTCTTCATGTGTTCCAATTCCGCCTTGAGCTTTTTAAGCCCTTCAGCGGTGTAATAACTTACTGATGACATAGTCAATGGTATTACTAAAAAAGAGGCCATAATGGCCTCTCCTGTAGGTACAAAGTTAGTATTTTATCTATTACAAGTTGATGCGCACACCAATAGAGTGAATACCTCCAAAGGCCGATGTAGTACCGCGGTAGGAATAATCTATCGCGAAGCTACCTTCATCACTTGTAGGTACATTAAAGCTAAATCCACCACAGATCCCTGAGATGGCGCTCGTTCCTAGATCGTCTGCACGATTATCGAAGGCCTTGTAGCCCACACGCACTTGGAATAAGTCTTTTAAGCTGTATTGCACTCCAGCATGGTAGGTGTCTTTCTCAAAGGAATTTGAGCTAAAGTTCAACGCACCAGTCACTTTACCATTGGCTAAGAACCAATCGTAAGAGCCACCAATACTCAACTGCGTAGGTAATTCAAACTTTGCCGAACGGCTTTCAAACGTTTGAGAATAGGCTACACCATAGGTAGGTACGGGTAAGGTAATTCCCAACCCATCGCCCTCGTAGGTGATACTAGGCCCAACGTTTTTCAAGGTAATACCAAATTTGAATCGGTCTTCATCTCCAGTACGGTACTGTACACCTGCATCAAAACAAACACCATTAGTGTTCAAATTAGAAATAGAACTGCTGTAAAGTTTCACGTTCACCCCTCCGTAAATATTCTCAGTAAACTTCTGAGCGTACCCCATATTGATGATCAAACTCTGTGGACTAATGGTTGCTCCCGTTCCTTCCGGCTGGTCTTCCGTGGTTACTTCCCACTGACCGTAATCAAAGGCGGACAATCCTAAACTAAGTACACCCACATCACTTACGCGCTGGATGAGTGTGGCACCGTTCATATTAATGCCTGCGCCAACCAACCATTGCGTGTTGTTAAAAGTGACTTGCGTGTTCAAATCCGTAGCTGCAATACCCGCAATATTCAGGAAAGTCGCGTCCATTCCAGTAGCCCCGGCTACGTTCACTGAACCCCACCCCGCTGAGCGTGCAAACGGATTAATCAATAATTCTCCCGCACCTGCAGAACCTGCACGCTGTGGGTTACCTGCATTCGCTGTACCCATTACGGCTACAGAAAGAAAAGCTGCGATATAAGATTTTAATTTCATAGGTCTTTTTCGCTTAGAATGAGTTCAAATCGACCGGACGTAACGCGCCGAACCATTTCACAATTTTTTCACCGAGCTCACCTGCATCGACGTGAATGATGTAAACACCAGATGCAATTGGCACACTGTACGTGTTTTTCATATCCCACTCCACATAGGTCATGCTATTATCCTTACGTATCTGACGAATCATGGTACCGTTTGGCGTAAAGATGCTTATGGTACACGTTTCCGGAAGATTCGTAATCTTAACGATGTTGTCTAACTGCGAAGATTCGTAGGTACTAAAGCCGTAGTACGGGTTAGGTACTACTCGAATGGTCTCCATCGCACTCTTACCAATTGTATCCTGGTACGTTCTCGTCGCAATATTCGAGGTATTGAATAGGAATTGCGGATTACCATCGTTTGGAGCGTCTGCCAAATCTCTATTCGCATACGCAGCGTTCATACGAATACGAATGCGCGTTTGCGTTGGCAACTCCGTATACGGATCGAAATCCATTCCAAATCGCAATGTCGGCATACCAATCCAACGACAAGCTCTCCAGAAGTTTGCTTTCGCTATGTTTCCTAGACCACCTGTTTTAACGAGATCTGCCATTAAGTCTTTCAAAGGCCAATCGTTAATATTCGCTCCTTTGTATTCGAGATCAGTGTTCGCACCGCCAATCTTATCTTCATCTGCGAAGACATAAATCACGTGCTGTCCACCAAAGACATACCCGCCATTTACAGTGTTTCCTGGCGGCAAGAATTCTCTGTCCGTCGGATTCCACAACATATCGTTACCATTTTCACCGGGTAGCCACGAGTTTTCGCCAAAGGCCATATTCAAGCGCTTGCCCGTTTCAATATCAATAGCATATCCAGGGAAGTAAGACCAACCCGGCTCTAGACTAGGGGCTCTTTTTAGCACCCCATTTTCAAGGGTCCAGGAAGTATCTTGACGCTGGGTCAATTTCTTATCGCCGTGCTCACTCAATGCATCATCCTCAGCCATTTCAAATACCGGGACACGTGTCCATTTGCTAGCATCTGTAGTAAATACAATATCTACAGAGTGAAGATCAGAAGCATCATTTAAATTTCTACCGATACTCTGGGCAGGACCCATACCGTAGTTATTGAAACCATTTACAGTAGAACGGTTGTTTGCCGATGCATACATATACGGCCCCCAGGTTCCATCTACTATATTTTCAAAATAACCTTTTGCATCACCGTCTTGATCTGGATACAAGGTCGCTGGCTCCTCTGTTGGGAAACTGTTCGTTCCCGCTAAAATCCAGTTGTATGGAGTATAGCTTTTATCGTCACTAATTCCTGACCACCACTCTTTAGAGGGGTCTTCGTAAATGATTTCAGAGAAAATCACACCATTATCATAAGTGCCTTCATCGTCACCACCTGGTGCTGGTGCTTGTTGCATTGCAACTGATAAGCCCAATTCAGGAATAATTTGCTCATTGTAGAAAGAAATGGTCGTATCCGCAGTCGCTATAACTGCACCACTACCGTCTGTAATTTCCCACTGAGCATTGCCATTCGCGCCATCAAGCGTCAACGTATATTCGCCATTTTTCACCTCCAAAGGATCAACAACCTTAATGGCTACTGGTCCTAAACCACCCATATAAGTGGGTTGACCAGTACCGTTACCATCCATGATGTCTTTGACTTCAGTCAACGTGAGCTCTAACTCTCCGCCGCCATTTCCTACTCCATCCAATCGCTTAATCTCAGGACCATCGCCGTACTGAGCAACCTGAATCGTACCGCCCTTCTCAGAATCTATCTGGTGAGGAATGGCCGTGTAGGTCTTAATATTACGACGACCTGCTAAGAATGGAATTTTTTGACCACCCGGAGCAATAGTAGGGTTAAATACTTCGTATTGGTTTTGACCATATGCTATAATGGTGAAGTAGTACTCTTTGTGGTTGATCAACGAACGATCACCTGTTGCGAAAACATCCTCGCGAACCTGGAACGACGTGAATACACCACTGTTATTAGTAGTAAGCGTCATGTCTTGTGGCACGAGCGCATTCAAATCAGGATCTACTTCCCAATTAATTAACTGGGTAATGCCGTTTTTAACATCACATTGAGCGACTAAACGACTCTGCGTAGGATCATAAATATCAGAGATACTTACGTCGCTATTCGCCAATTGGAATACCTGGAAACCTTCGAATTTGTAGTCGAAATAATCCGGATTTACATTTAAAATAGAATCGCGATCGTCAGGACTAACCGTAATTAGTGGATCGCGCTCACGATAGCTGAATGCCTCATTGTTGCTGCCCGGTCCATAGGTTAACTTCAAAATAAGCTCACGGTCCAATTCTTGAATTTCAACATCTGGTGCATCCGGACCGTTCAATACTTGGAAACAGTTATCAAAGAGTTTCTGCGCCTTATCATCAGCAATAATTACCTTCTCAACAGAAGCGAACAAATCATTATTAATGAGATCACGCTCCCAAACTACCCCGGTAGTTACAAAGTTCAATGCACCTGGAGCCAATGAGAATGGACCAGCACTGTGCAAACCGCGCTTATCTTCTTTATTCGCTGGACTTTCCCACCAGTTTACTGGTGCATACGGAGGGTAAGCGCCAGTGGTATCGTAAGACATCCCTGGGTAGGCAAACTGTGTTGAAGTACCATTTCCTGAGGCAACGAAACCATCACCGTTACCCTGATCACCAGGACCTGATGGCGTTTCGATAATCAATTCCGAACCGTTTTTCCAAAGCGCACGCATGTAGTTGTAGAAATGCGTTGCGTTATCTGGGTTACCTGAGATGTTAGAAGCGGTGTTGTTGTAGTACATGAAATGACTCATGATAATACGCTCGTTTACACCGGTCGCTGGATCTTCAGCCACACACAACCCTGTTTCTGGATCTTTCACACCATCCACACAACCGTCACGGTCGTTGTCAATACCGTCATAGTAATCTGCGAACGGACCTTGGAAGAAGTCAAATCCTACGGCTGGCGGATTCAAACCGTAACCTAATGGACCTTCATCCTCAGTATCTGAATTGTAACAGTAACCTAAACCACGTGCAATATCACAACCTATGATATCATCAGTGTAGTTTCCTAAATCCGGATCAAACCAAGTTGAGAAATAAGTATTGGTCAAACGGAAGGTTGAGCGGTTAATAATGCGGTAGTTGTTGAACGTCATGTTGTTCACTTCATCGTTCGTTGAGAACGCAAAAGCTTGTGCACGAATTTCAAAACCTAAGGCTCCAGCTTGTGATTCTGTGTGAACGTTACCACGGTCGTTATAGACCCACCAGATGGTTTGATCACCGTAGAGTACATCAGTTTCTTTATCACGACAATCGTATTCCTTATCAATATCGTACGCCGGGTAATCTACGAGGTAATCGTAGACGCCATCGCCATCGCGATCGATAAATGGTGCCAATTGGTAAGGCAATTCGCCATCTACTCCATTTCCTGGCCAATCTTTGATTGACTCTGGAATTTGACTTTCGTAACCTGGGAATAATTCCGCTTCATCACAATTGGGATCGTCTAAACATTCCAACCACGCCTTGTGAATATCAACTTCTTCACGGTAAATGATCCAATGACGGTCGTATTTATCACAGATTTCTTTGTTTGTAGACGCTGTACCATCACTCGTTAGTGGACCTGGCCAGTAATCATTACCTGCTTGACGATAGGTCATGGCAGCCAATTTTAATTGGTTACCCTCATCGACACCACCGAGCCACAATGAACCTGCAAACATCGAATGCTTGTTAGATCCCTTTGGTACTTCGTAACGCGCGGTGTTCAAATCCCACCACATATCACCACCACCAAGAATGGTAGCACGAACATTATTAATACTTAAATCACTTTGCGCTTTTGAAGGTTGACACAATTCTTCAACGGTCTTCATAGATCCCGTTGTTTGAGTGGTCTTGCTCACACCTTGCACCTCACGTGCTGAAAGTGGTAAAGCGAAAGCGGTTGAAAGTAAAAGGAGGTAAACTCTTTTCATATGCTGTTTTGCTATGCTTCTTTATTATAATCCTACACGCAATCCTAGACGGATTCGACGTGGTAAACTGTAAAGTCCTGGGTTAGCCAAACTGATGTTGTACAGATCTGCAAAAGACTGTGCGCTGGTCTGGAACTGAACTGCATTTTGTCCTTGAGGCGAGCTCAAGTAACCGTCATCCGATGGCGACCCTGTGAACGAGTAAACCCCCAAGATGTTTTGTGTATTCAAACCATTCAAAATTTGTACGTAGACCTCGAAGTTGCTAAATGTTGCCTCCTGCTTGAAGTTCCAAACCTTATTCGCAGTCGCATCAATTCTGAAACTCCACGGCAATCTTGAACCGTTGATGTTACCCGTGATTGGAGTGGCAGCATCGGTGAGTCCAAAGGCCAGTCCGCGACGCGTGTATGGCGTACCAGAATTCGCATTCAATACTACATTGATACCTGCATTCTCAAGAAGACGTTTTCCGAAGAGGATTGGGCCGTTGTATGCCCCTCCACCGCCGTAACGGTAATCCATATTCATGACTACTTGGTGACGAGAATCATACGTTAATGGCAAGATGTAACGCAAGTTAGGCTGTCCTGAACGCGCAATGTTCGCACCTGAATTCGCACCCGAACCTGTACCGTCAGCGAACTGTAAGGTGTAGTTGGCATTCATACGTACATTTCCTGTTCTACGGAGATCGTAAGAAACCGTGTATCCTTTAGTCGTAGCAAAATCCAAGTTTCCATAAGCGATGTATGTAATAGGATAGGCCTCAGTCATACTTAAGGTCTGCATCATATCACGCATCTCGCGGTAGAACGCACTTAATTTAAGCGCACTATTCTCGTTCAGTTTTTGACGGAAACCGATCTCGTAATCTGTCGTACGCTGTGGCTTAAGATCTGGATTGGCTAGAATATTTCCATTATCACCGTTCTCTAACTGTAAGTAGGTAATGGGGTTCATACGGTTCAACCCTGGATCAGGACGTTGAACTAGGATGTCATAATGTGCAAAGAATTCCGCTTCATCTGAAATAGGGAACTGGAATGAAACACGTGGGCTTACCGTCACCTGTGGCGCGTAATCTTTGAAGCTTTCGTTTGCTGTTACAGATAACTTTTGCTCTTCAACTCCAGGCTGCTTTAAGAACGGTTTAATACCACCACTGGCATCAGCGATATTCTTCGGATTCGCTTCAACATCTCCATTGGCAGTGTACCAAGTAAATCCGTCGCGGTACCCCACTATAGTCGAGGGGTTTTCTTGATCGTCTACGTAAACCACGGCGTTTTCACTCATCCCGCTGGGTACTTGAGCGCCTGCGAGCGCTGTACTGGCCAAATCTCCCACCGTGTAAGCGGGGTACAATACGAATGGATCTGCCAGTACTGGCTGGTTGGCATCAAAGCGGTCTACACGTACACCGATGTTGAAGAAAAGATCTTCAAAAGTGAATTGGTCCTGAATGTATCCGGCCATGTAGATTGGCTCAAACGCACCGATCAAACGCTTTGAATTTCCCTGAGCATCTGTCGCATAAAAATCGTTCAACGATGGACGCGTAGTTAATTGGTTCCCTAGATAATCGAAACCGTAGTAGCTTACATACGCGCCAGAACCAATGTTCAAAAGCTCATTTGCCGAGAACATATCTAAACTAAAGGTGGACGGATCATAGCTATCAATATCCAGCCAATCCGTTCCGTTCGGGTCATATCCTAAGGCCTCGCGTAACTTACGGTCAAATGTTCTAGGTTTATCTGCATCAAACAGTCTGTTGTAGGAAAGGGTGTCTTGGAAAACACCATTGTTATCGTAAGAGGCCACTGGATTGTTAAGGTCCAATTCTCGAATGGCATCATTCTGTAACAAGCGCATTAACGTCCATAATCCTGTCGTTCCTAAACCGTAAGAGCGGTCAAAACGTTGTTCGTATTCTACACCGACGATCAGCGCGTGATCACCGATATCGAAAGTAGAAGATGCCGTAATACGGAACTGGTCGTTCAAAAACTTACTGTAACCGCTCTGATTCACACCGACATTTCCCCAAAGGCCATATACACTCGATGGTTGATCACCATTGAGCAATCCACCACCTGCACGGATGTCCTCAAGTGAACGCGCATTATTGAAAATAGAGTTGGTTTCTACAAAATTGAAGAAGTTCGAAGTGTAGTTGGCCAGGATTGGATTATTCTCTGATGGAGTGTAATCTACGTTGACACTCTGCCATACCGCTTGGGTATAAGCGTTCATCACCTTGCCATAGTTAGGGTCGTTAGGATCTGTGATCGTATCTGTACCTAATGTATAGAGCGGACGATAGGTCGTTTTGAACGTACCAATGTGCCCATAATTGAAGAAGTTTTCTTTGTGACGAGCATCTCTGTTGAAACCAGTGTTGCGCGTGAAATCCATTTGAATGGTGTAGAAGGCATTTCTAATGACCGAATTCGAAGAATCTGAAGCATTCCCAAAACGCTGCTGGAAGCGCACATAAGTCGACCAATCCTGACGGAAATATTCTGCATTATTGTCGTAATTCATCAGCTCATTAAAACGACTGCCGGAACGACCCCGGTTCAAATTATAACGCCCCCCGATAGTTAGGGTCGTTTTCTCTGAAGTAACAAACTTTAAGTTACCCGACATACGCACCGCTGTGCTGGCGACATTTTCACGGAAATTCTGCGTGACTAAATCATTAGCGGTCAAGAAATCTGCAGAGTTTAACACCCCGAAGCCGCTCGAAGCCGGAGTCAATGGATTTGCTTGAAGTTCTGCCAATTTATCATCGTTCACTTTGTAGGTGGCTAATGATCTGGGCGAACCGTCTTTATTGTACTGGAATTCTGACGCAAGAAGGAAACCTACTATAGGTTGACCTGATTTGCTTCTAATGATGGGTCCACCTAAAGTAAGTGCGCCCAGATTATAATGGTATTGATCAAATAAGGAACTGCTCAATACTTCAGATGAACCGAAATAATACGGAGCAGGGCCCTTAGTTGTTGTTGAAATCACACCCCCGGTAACATCACCGTACTGTGCCGGAAGTCCACCAGTGATGACCTCCGTAGAGAGAATCGCATCACGAGGAATATTCACATCCCCACGAACTTTAACACCATCAATAAATACAACGTTCGTTGAAGAACGTGCACCACGTACGTTGAATGAACCAGATCCATCTTGTTGGAAGACACCTGCCGTCGTACCTACAATTTGACTGAGGTTACGGTACGGAAGGTTTTTAATTTCTTCTGCACTAACGATATCGGAGGTTTTACCCGTTTCAATGAGCTCTTCTTGAGCGGTGACCGTAACTTCTTGAATCATCGTTGATTCAACCGTCATATCGAAGTCAACTACTTTTGGCTTTCCAGCATTCACTGTTACACCATTCAAGTTGAAGTCGGCATAACCGATAAACTTACAAGTTAGATTATACACCCCAGCGTTTACTGGATTGATATTGAACTTCCCATCAAAATCCGTGGTACCGGTTGTTACGACCACGTCGCGGTCTTTAACAATAACGGTAGCGAACGGAATGACTTCACCGGTGCGCTTATCCTTGACCGTCCCCTTAACTGATCCGGGGCGAGATTGCGCAAAACTGAACGCAACACTAAGTGTCAAAACGAGCGTAAGTATTCTTTTAACCATAAAAACTGGCATTACGTTTGGGTTCTAAGGATGTAAATATAAGAAGTAGACCGGCAGAAACCACAACCAATTTGTACCTATCTTGCGTTAACCTATGGAAATAACAATTCTATTGAATTTCAGACGTTTAGTTGCAATTTTTAGCCTGTCGCTCGTTGCTTTCGGTTGTAATACCACAAGCGTGCAGTACGATATTCCGGAACCTTTGGTGGATGAAACGGTCTATTTGAGCGATCCATCGAGTTTTAATTTGACGGTTGTGGGTGGACAACTTCTTCTCCCAAACGCAGGACATGGAGGCATCTTAATTTACCGTCGCTATTTCGATCAAGAGTACTACGATTTTGCGGCCTATGAACTGGCCTGCCCCTACCACTGGAATGACGGTTGCGGATTACTGAGTAGTAGCATGGGCGATCTTTATCTCACCTGCGGATGTAACGACCACAAGTACCAAGCTTTAGATGGACAAAGCATAGATACTTCCTACATCCTACCGGTCAAGGAGTTCTCTTGCCAATTTGATGGCGGGAATATCATCCGCATTACCAACTAAAAAAATCGCCCCATTTCTGGAGCGATTTTAAGCGTATTCCTTGATGTTTTGATTCGTTAAACAAACGCGTTCTCTCCGGTGATGTCTAATCCCGTAATGAGTAAGTGAATGTCATGAGTACCTTCATAGGTCACTACAGATTCTAGGTTCATCATGTGGCGCATGATGGAGAAATCGCCTGTAATTCCCATTCCACCCAGCATTTGACGGGCTTCTCGAGCAATCTTCAATGCAATCTCAACATTATTTCTTTTTGCCATGGAAATCTGTCCAGTAGTGGCTTTACCCTCATTTTTAAGCTGGCCTAGTCTATAGGTCAACAGTTGTGCTTTCGTGATTTCAGTAATCATCTCAGCCAATTTTTTCTGTTGCAACTGGAAACCTGCGATCGGCTTACCAAACTGGATACGTTCTTTTGAATAACGCAACGCAGTATCGTAACAATCCATGGCAGCTCCTAAAGCACCCCAAGCAATACCAAAACGCGCACTGTCTAAACAGGAAAGTGGCGCACCTAGACCGTCACGACCCGGTAAAATGTTTGATTTCGGCACGCGTACGTTATCGAAGACTAATTCTCCGGTCGCTGAAGCACGAAGTGACCATTTGTTGTGCGTTTCAGGCGTTGTAAAACCTTCCATACCGCGTTCAACGATAATCCCTTTAATACGTCCCGCTTCGTTTTTCGCCCAAACTACCGCGACATCACAGAACGGCGCATTTGAAATCCACATTTTCGCACCGTTCAAGATGACATCGTCACCATCTTCCTTGAAGTTTGTGGTCATGCCGCCGGGATTCGATCCGAAATTAGGTTCTGTCAAACCGAAAGAACCTAGAAACTCACCCGTAGCAAGCTTCGGCAAAAACTTACGCTTTTGCTCCTCAGATCCATAAGCGAAGATGGGGAACATCACTAATGAACTTTGAACGGAACACGTGGAGCGAACTCCGGAATCACCGCGTTCCACCTCTTGCATCATTAATCCATAACTCATGTGATCCAACCCTGCGCCGCCGTATTCTTCCGGGATATACGGACCAAACAAACCGATTTCACCCATTTCTTTAACCAGATGATCTGGAAAAGCGGCGCGCTGCGCGTAATCTTCGATGATAGGACTGACGGATCTTTTGATCCAATCTCTTGTCGCATCGCGGACCATTTTATGTTCTTCAGAGAGTAAATCGTCCAATTGGTAATAGTCCGGGTGGTGGAATGCATCCATGCCTGTTCAATTTTAGGTTCAAATTAAAAGAGGTGTTGAAATTAAAACACAATGGCCGAATTATTGTTGTTTACAGTCAAGAGATATTCGCATCTTTAATGCAGAAAGAAAATTGGACCCTGTTATGAAAAAATTTGCCTTGCTATTCGCACTCATTGGTATCGTTAACTATTCGTACACGAATTCTGGTGGCTCACCGGGCGGCAAGAGTGGTTCACCGGCATCGAACGGACAAACTTGTTCCGGTGGCTACTGCCACGGCGGAGGGAGTCCTAACGGAAATGAACTGATCGATATTCAAGTAAATGTTACGCCTAATGCGGGTATGAGCAACTACAGCGATACAATAAGAGACTCTATTCAGACTCGTGTTTACCTGGATGTGGCTGCTGCGGGCAGTTCTAAAATTGGTTTCTCAGCAAGTATTGAAGATGCAAACGGCAATCACATTGGTACGCTATCCACACCGTCCTCAACCAACACGAAAATCACGAGTTCAAACTACGTTACCCACAAGAGTTCTTCAACGGCTGTTTCGAACAATGCCATTAGTTGGGTATGGGACTGGGATACAGGAAATATGGGAGACTCAGTGACTATTTATGTTGCGGTCAACTATACCAACAGCAATGGAACAACCTCTGGAGATTATGTAGTTACTGCATCTAAAACACTCTACCCTGGCCTCGTTATGGGACGGGCTGAAAATCACATGCAATCGGCCTTGAAGGTCTATCCTTCGCCTGCGACGGAGTACATCACTGTGAAAGCTGAGGGATTGAAAGAGATCCGCTTATACAACACGATCGGACGCTTTTTAAGTATGGACCAGTCCTGGTCTGCTACGGGTAATGATCAGTTCGATATCAGCAGCCTGCCGCGAGGTAATTATATCCTTCACGCCCTATTCAAAGACGGTACCATACAGTACAAGCACATTGTTTTACAGTAACTTTGTGCCTTGATGGGCACGAAATGGATTTTTATCGCACTACTTGCAGTTCTCGCCTTTTTGCGAGTGACTCAACCAACGTTCTTTAAACGTTGGGTAAGAGCCGATTTAAATAGTATCTCAGAACATCCAATAAAAGTGAGTACCCAAATTTTTCTTTGGGTATCCATGGCAGTTTTTGGCGCCATCAGCCTGTACTTCGCGGGATACGAAGCGCATCCCTTTCTGTTGTTAGCCATCCCTTCCCTGCTTTTTTTACGCTATAGCGTTTCATTTTTGATCCATTTTCTGCTCAAAGAGGAAGGCGTTCGTGCGGTATGGAAACTGGGGCCAATGACCGCATTATTATCGCTTTGGTATGCCTTAACAGCTGCCTTTCTCTTGCTCTTATCACTGACCGGTTACTTATCAGAAGAGTGCAGCCTGTATGTTTTCTTGTCCTTTCATGTGCTCGGAATGGTCTATTTCGCTGTGAAACAACCAGGATTCGTTGTTTTTAAGACATTTGGAACAAGAGTTTACGCGATTTTGTACCTTTGTGGACTTGAACTAGCCCCGTTAGTAATAGCCGTCCAATAACACACACATGACAGACACCCGTAAAGCAAAGGTGAGGTCCATTCTCGTTTCGCAACCAGAACCCACCACCGAAAGTCACCCCTTTTTTACGCTTGCTGATAAGCATAAAGTAGATGTTGACTTTCGCTCTTTTATCCATGTTGAAGGCGTGAACGCATCCAACTTTAGAAAGGATAAAATTCAAATTCGTGAATACCGCAATGTCATCTTAACTTCTAAGAATGCGGTGGACCACTATTTTAGAATGTGTGAAGAGATGCGTGTGCAAATCTCCCCAGATATTCGCTATTTCTGTATTTCTGAAGCGATCGCCTATTACTTACAGAAATACGTCGTGTACCGTAAGCGCAAGATTTACCACGGCAACTTGAAGATTGATGAACTCATTCCTACCTTGAAAAAATTCAAGAATGAGAAGTTTTTGATGCCCTCTTCTGATAGTCTAAAGCCATCTATTCCTGCTGCGCTCGAGTCTGCGGGTATAGACTACACACGTGCAGTACTGTTCAATACCGTGGTGAGTGATTTAAGTGACCTCGAAGACGTATTCTACGACATCTTGGTCTTTTTCTCTCCCTCAGGAATCAAATCCCTTTACGAGAATTTCCCCGATTTTAAGCAGAACAACACGCGTCTAGCCTGTTTTGGATCGACGACTCAAAAAGAAGCAGAAAGCCACGGATTGATTGTAGATATTCCTGCACCCACGCCGGATGCACCGTCTATGACTAAAGCTATTAGCGATTATATCAAGGACGTCAATAAGAAGTAAGAAAATCCTTAATTTACAAGCCCGGCGCCACGTCGGGCTTTTTTTATGCGCTTTACCTTTTCCAAAGACGAAAAACTGACCAGCCCACGGCTGTTCGATGCCATTCACAAAGAAGGAAAGACTTTAAAGTCCTTTCCCTTTTCTGTGCGCTTTATTGATGCATCGCTCGAAAAAGAGGTACAACGGCAGGTCGCTATTGTGGTTCCAAAGCGTTCTATCAAAAGCGCCGTACACAGAAACCGCATCAAAAGACAAATGCGCGAATTATACCGCCTGAACAAACACCTGATCAAAGGTCCGATGCAACAACAGGCGTGGTCTTTACGTTATTTGGGCAATCGACGCAATGAATATACTTTTTTGGAAGACGGATTTCTAAAATTGATTGACAGCTACAACACCTATTATGAAGAAATTTCCAGTGACCCATTGGGCTAAAAAGCTTCTATTACCGGCAATCATTGGTTGCGCGGGGCTATTGACGAGCGCATCGGCGGGCGATCCGTTCGAAACGAGCAAACAGTTAGAGGTGTTTACGGCGGTGCTCCGCGAGGTGCAAAACGTTTATGTAGATCCGGTGAGTGCAGAGCAAGCTGTGGGGACCGCTATTACGGGAATGCTGAAAGAATTGGACCCCTATACGGTGTACTATCCAGAAGATCAGATTGAAGATGTTCGGTTGCTACAAACGGGAGAATATGGTGGCATAGGCTGTATTATTCAAAAAATTGATGATGCCGTACTGATTTCGGACATTCACCCTGGAGGACCTGCGGATAAAGCCGGTTTGCTCGTGGGCGATGCGTTACTTTTTGTAGATGGAAAACCCGTTGAAAACCTTCGTGTGAATGAAGTCAGCACCTTACTCAAGGGCACGCCCGGAACTGAAGTGGCGATTTCCGCAAAGCGCTTCGATTCGCCGGTGTTGAACTTCACTTTTGAGCGCGAAACCATTACAAAAGACGCTGTACCCTATTATGGCATGCGCGAAGATGGCGTGGCGTATATCTACCTGGAGTCGTTTACTGAGCAGGCAGGTGCGCAAGTAAAGAAGGCTGCTTTAGCATTGAAAAAACAAGATCCTAAAGCATTGCTCTTAGATCTTCGCGGAAACGGCGGAGGCTTACTTATGGAGGCAGTGAAAATTGTGAGTTTGTTTGTTTCTTCCAGCGATACATTGGTTTCTACCCGTGGTCGAGGAGGTGAAGTTCAAGACGTTTACCGCACCATAGGCCAACCCATATTACCCGAGATTCCACTGGCTGTTCTTACGGACGGTTCGAGTGCTTCGGCCAGCGAGATTGTGGCAGGAGCCCTTCAAGACCTTGACCGTGCAGTAATTTTAGGCGAGCCCAGTTTTGGCAAAGGATTGGTTCAACAAATCCATCCCTTACCCTTTGGGGCACAAATGAAAGTGACGGTAGCAAAATACTACACACCGTCGGGACGTTGCATTCAAAAAGTGGCGTATGACCGTGATGGTGCAGGAAAGCGGATCGACAAAGCAGACCAGCAGACATTCACGACGAAAAACGGTCGAATCGTTGTCGATGGGAACGGTATAGCACCAGATTCTCTACTAGCGAACGACTATTACCCAGAGTTTGTGGCGGCGCTGAGTGCCGAAGGCTTGGATTTGAAATTTGCCGCCCGCACCATAGGAAAAATGCCTGAGGATGTGAATGTCGGTGACTTTGAGATCGACGAAGTGTTTTGGACCGATTTCACCAACTTTCTGACCCAGGAAAAATTCACGTACGAAAGCATGAGTGAGATGCGCTTAAAGGAGTTGCAAGAATTGGCCAGTGAAATGGATTATCTCGGTGAGGAAGATTTATATCCTGTGCTCGAAGCCATTAAAACGCGCAAGGACCACGTACTCGAAGCAGAAAAAGCGGCCATTAGTGAATACCTCTCCGATTATTTGATCCAGCGTAAATATTCCATGCCCGGTGCGCTTGAACGTGGATTGCAAAAAGATGACGTTATTGCTCGTGCAGCAGAAATTGTCTTAAATCCACAAACGATGTCGGAACTGTTGAGCGTTACTCTTTAAATGCAAAATCGATCTTTTCTCTTTTATGCCGTTGCTAGTGCGGCGGTGCTTTTACCTTTTGCCTTTGAGTGGCTCAGCCCGCTTTACGGGCTTATTTTAGTAGGGGCAGCACTGCTCTTTCAGGGCAAATGGCATCTTAATAAGTGGTTGCTTTTTGCAACAGCGGCGTTCTTCGACTGGGAGCTGATCAGTGTTTGGTGGAGTCCTCACCGCAGTGAAGGTTGGGACGATCTCGTCATGATTCTCCCAATCGTACTGATGGGACTTATCGTGGGATCCCGCTCAAAGGACGTGGAAATGAAAGCGTACCAAAATTGGGGGTTGCTCTTTGCATATGCTACTGTTGCAGCGTGGAGTTGGACGGTTGCGGAGAGCCTATTCAAGCACGGCTGGGTACAATACAATGACCTCGAATTAGGGGGCCGATTAGGCATCCACTACCAAAGCCTCTACCTGCTCGTCGCCGCATTTATCCTTGAAGCCCAACTCTGGAACAGTGCCCGCAAAAAACACCGACTCCTTCATCTGCTGTTGATTGTATGGCTGCTCTTCGGCTGTATCATGCTCAGTGCACGTATTCACCTTCTACTCCTACCTGTTTTTATTCTTGTACGCACGCTTGACTTACTACGAGGAAAAATCGCTAACAAGAAAAAGGCGAGTCTCTGGGCTGCTGGAATCATTATATCCATGGTAACGCTCATGGCAGTATTGCCAG
>Ga0209654_1000232_pt1 | contig 58630 bp, 32 predicted proteins | sample SaaInl1SG_22_DNA_FD_184646 | JGI IMG/M metagenome (GOLD analysis project Ga0209654, IMG submission 184646) | Marine microbial communities from expanding oxygen minimum zones in the Saanich Inlet - ESP_161SG_22_DNA (SPAdes) (version 2) | ecosystem: Environmental > Aquatic > Marine > Intertidal... | reverse complement strand
CGTTGAAGATGCCGCTTTTGATTGAGTAGAACTTAATGCTAAGAATCTATTGTTAGAAAATACAACTTTATTCCATTTCGATTCACTTGGTAACGCACTTTGATATAGTGTCCATGTGTTGCCGCCATCATCGCTAACTACTACATCGTTGGTATCATCTGTTATAACAAATTTATTATTACCAAATGTAATTTTCTGCCAATTACCTGTACTTGGAAGTTGAACTGCTGACCATGCTATGCCATCAGTACTTGTTGCGACAACATCTGATCCTGTTGTAACAGCAACAAATACGTTGTTACCAAAAGCAACTGAAATCCAATCTAGAGGCGAAGCAGATATAGTTGATGTATTCCATGTTCTTCCATCATCAACACTGTAAACAACACTGTCTGACGCCGCTCCAACTGCTACAAATGTTCCTGTACCGTAAGCAAGGTCCTTATTGAGCTGATAAGGCATATCAACAAGATTCCAATTAAATCCGTCAGTGCTCCATGAAGAGTATGCTAGTCCATCTGCTACCGCAACAAAAGTTTGATCTCCGTATTCAACAGCAATCCAAGGAGCAATAGCACCAAAGTCTGTAGACATTTGTTGCCATTCAAGTCCGTTTGAACTTACAATACCAAATTGATTGCTACTAACCGCTACAAATCTATTATTGCCATATGCCATGTCAGTCCAATCAGCAACCACAGCGTCTTGTGATGATTCTAACCACAATAGTCTATCTAGTACAAGGTTAGCTCCTGTTCTAGGAACTCTATTCATTCCTACAATTCTTATGCCGTTTCCTAATGGATAAATCTCAGCATAGCCGTCGCCGCTAACAGTAACAACTGTTGAAGATGATTTATATCCTGTACCTCTATTAATAAAGCTAGGATTACTTAAAACACCATTACCGACTCTAATATCAACTGTTGGTAATTCAGTAATGTTTGGATCAGTTAAAGTCATAGTAGGAGGCTGAACATAACCGCTTCCTGGTTCCCAAATCTTAAGTTGTTCCAACTGGCTTCCGTTAATTCTAACACGGCCTTTTGCTGTACTACCTTTAGTAAGTTTAACCACAGTGTCGTCGACATTATTAAACAACAACCATTGGCTATTATATCTTGTTGCCGCAGTATATTGTTTTGCTGTTACGTCAACTTCTTCCCAATAATAGCCGCCATCACTAAATGCCACTTTGCCTTCGTTACCTTTGCCAACAGCAACAGCAACAAAAGTTCCTTCGGAATAATACACTTTAGTAAAGTCTGTATCATACGGCATTGTTGTGGTATACCAATCTGATCCGTTAAAACTGTATGCTATTGCTTCTCTGTTAGTTGAAATAGCAACGAATCTACCATTACCGTATGTTACATCAACATAATTTGGTTGTGTAGAATCTTCAAATGCTGGTATAGATGCTGTTTGCCATGTTAGTGTCGCACTATCAGCATATATAATATCGTTTGATCCGGATTGTACAGCAACAAATTTTCCTGCGCCGTATGCTAGACTATTCCAGCTACCTGACGGAACAGTCGAAGTGTTCCATGTTTGATAATTTGTTAAGTCTGTAGTTTCAACTGCTGTTGTTCCATTTGCTATAGCAACCCACCTTCCGTCACCGTATGCTAAACCTGTGTATGATTGAGATACTGGTAATGTTTCTTGAAACCAGTTGGTTCCGTCTTCAGAAACATGAACTTCGTCAGCACTACCAACAACTACAAACGCTTGAGCACCAAACTCAATTCTTGATGGAGTCTGTGTTCCTGACATACTAGCCGATGACCATGATGTGCCGTCATAAACTTGTAACGTTCTTTGATCGTCTACAACTACTGCTAGTCCATTACCTGATGCAGCATCAACATATATCGCAGGATTTACACCCATTGTTTCAGTATCATCAACTGCGGTTGGAGGAGGACTAAATGTGACTCTAGGTTCAATTCTATATACGGTGCTTGGCGTTAGTGCCGATTCAATTGGAAATCCTTCATTAATATGTCCCCAACCAATTTCGCCTGTTCTCTCGTTATTGATTTGAAGTATTTTGCTTGCTAGAGTATATCCTGTGATATATCCGTATTGTCCAACTCCTGTACCTGAAGTGATAATGATTCTACACCCCTCATAGTCAGCAAGTGTTTTTTCATCGTTTGAGGCAATTTGAATTGTAACTTGATCGCCGCTTTGAGCGTTGTTACCAACGTTAATTAAACCCTGTCCTCCGAGTGTTCCTGTAGAGTCATCAGGATTTTGTAGTCTAACATTAAACATACCTCCATCTCTAATTTCGTCTCCAATAACCGAAGCACCTGATCCCGAACCTACGATATTATAGTTCGCACTGGTATAATTCTCACCAGCATGATCGTATTCAATTCTTAAGATTTCATTTCCTTGCTCACCAACAAACGCACTGGCTACAATAGCTTCTTGGTTTCTATTATCAATGCTTCCTGAAATTGGACTTTCATCTACGTCAACTCCTTCAGCAACACATCCATAGTCACCATATGATGAGTTACCGTTTGTAGCACGAATTTTGCCACCGTTCTCTGACAAATAACCAATATGGGCATAATATGAGAATACAGATACAAGTTCTGTCAGTCCCTTGTTAGTACACCACACACCGATACCGTCTGAACAAATCTGTGTAAAGTCGTTTGCTACAATTGATTTATTTCCACCATTGTGTAACGCACCATCAATTTTTAACCCTGTACAACCAAACCCAAATGTAGTTACATTCTGTACGTAACATGATTTAGAAATGATCCATACACTTTGATCTGTAGGACCATTGCCTGGATCAAGTGAAACATACGAACCACCTGTTGGGCGTCTTGTTAAGTATTCGTTGAGATCGCCAAGTGTTCCAACTTTACCACGCAGTGTCATGTTTCTAATACCACTACCATTGTTCACCCAGAACATATCAGTTGCTCTATAATCTAGAGGATCGGCTACAATTTTTGGATTTGTAATAGGATCTTCTGGAAGATTTGGATTGTAAGTAGGATTAGTTTTTGTATTATCTGGATCTACCAAAGGTTCAATAATAGTGCTACGCAGTTCTTCACCAACAACTGCAACATCTCTTGGAACTTTAATTGGTAATTTTTCTTTATAAACGCCTGCTTTAATTAAGATAGTAGCAGGAGCTCTGTTTGCTAAATCAGTTTGAATAAAGTCAGCACAATATCTCACAGTTCTAAAAGGTGTTTCTAAAGTATCTCCTCTGTCTGGAGCATCAACACCTTCTTCACTAACATAATAAATTTTCTGACCTTCGCCAAACGTTGTCCAGTTAGGTTCATCGTTAGCGTTAACTGAAAGCAGTTGACCTTGTTCTCCAATACCAACACGTTTTGCTCCAAAAGACGATCCGTCTTCGGTTAATCCAAATGTTTTGATATCACCTTTATATCTTAATTTGTTACCTTCATCACCGATAATTTGTATAGCCCAAAATAATCTATCATAATCATTATCGGGTCTTGTATCAATATCACTTAGATGATGTCGAATAGCTCTATATGTTACGCCATCAAAGATTACTATGTCTCCAATAGCATAATCAATAGAGTCTAACCATTCGCCTTGATACTTTTCTCCAGGGATTACTAGTTCCCAATCAGCTGGTTCTTCGTTTGGATCTGTAGCATTATCGGATATAGCAACGTAAACCTGTCCTTGTCTACGAACAACATCCCCTACAAGATAATCTCCTGTATCAGACCATTCGCCACCTGCGACAACTCTAAAACCTTCATTCATTAACAACCAAGCACCTACTGTACTGTCTTGGCTTTGAATGCTTGGAACTTCGCCCGAGTTGTTTCTAGTAGCTCGATAGATATAACCGCCATATCTTACAACATCATTTCTTTGATAGATAGTTGACGGATCCCAATCTTCTTGTTCAAATTCCAATCCAGGCAACCAAAGTTGCCACTCGTCAGTGTCGAACACATCAATAGACTCGTGTCCTAAAATACAAACCCAAAGGTTTGCTCCATACTTTACAAGATCATTTGCTTTATACCTAACACCCGGAACTGGAGGATCAGCATTTGGATCACCCGGTGTCCAATTTCCAACATAGTTAAAGTTTTCAATTACTAGTTCCCACTTGTCGGAATCGTTTTCTAACCCGTCAGTAGTATCTGCTGATGTATGACCTTCAATACATCTGTAAGTATTTTGTCCATACCTAACAATGTCGTGTAATCTATACCTTGCCTGAGGCGACCATTGATTCTGCCAACTGTCATTTTCTGCTACCTTTTCCCATAAAAGGAGTGATGCTTCGAGTCCAGCTGTGGGTCCAGATGATGTATGAGCAGTAGTTGCTCTCCAAAGAATACCGTTATATCTTACAATATCATTTTCACTGTATGCTGTTGCTGACTTCCATTGTCCTCTCCAGGAATCAGAAAGTGTATGTACTCTCCAGTCAATTAAATTTGCTTCTAGATTAATACCTGATTGGTGTTCTTTAACACAAATATATGTTATACCTCTGTAAAGTACAATATTTCCAAGACTGTATGCCTGTGACGGCGCCCACGCACCTTTCCATTGTCTTCCATCGATTGTTAATTTCCAAATAGGATCGTCTGTAGACGGAATTGTTGTATTGTCAACATTGTATAATTCATTATAAAAATATGTTGACGAGTCGTGCGCCTTTAGACAGGTATAAACCTTTCCTTGGAATTCAACTATGTCATCTTTCGCATAGTTTGTTTCGGCAGCCCACTCACCTACCCATCTAAATCTAATTCTGCTTAGTGTAAATTCACCCATTAATTTCGTCCCACTTGGTTATTATTGTATATTTATAGTCCTGTTGGATAGTCGTATCCTTGGTTGACTCTTATTGTAAAGTTACCTTCATCATCAATGTAATAGTAAATAGGACGTGAATCCCATCTATACTGTTCGTATTTTAAGTTAGCATAAGTTAAATTGTGGTTAACGTCTCTGCCTTCATAGAAATCTACTCCGGGTTCAAATCCTTCATAGTTATCTTCCGGTAATCCTGATTCATTAATCGTAACAGTTTCGTTAGGCAACATTTGATCAACTCTAACTAGAAATAAATCTCCGTCTTCGTCTCTTCGCAATCCATAAAAATATCTTGGAACACCTCCTCCAAGTATATCAGTTGGACTAAAAGAACCTACATATGAATTTCCAGACATTTATTTCTCCTTAAACAATTTCGACGTAACTAGATATAACATCTGCTCCGCCTTCTGTATCACAAAAAGCAGTTAAAATATTACTTTCTGCCATTACTAATTTTTCACCGCCATTAACTACCCGTAAACTTTGTCCTGGTGGAATAATTACATCTTTAATATAATATCCTTGAGAACTTGAATTGTCCGATAGTTGAACACTAGCTTTGATTACATGATCTTTTAAATTACAAATACTAAGACCGATAATTGTAATCCTACTAGTTTGTGTACTATCTGCGATAGTAGTTGGCGTTGTACCTAATTCATTAATTACTTTATTTCTAAAAAATGTTGCCATTGTCTTTATCCAAATATTAAAGCGTTTCTAATTGACAGATCTTCTGCCTCTGTAATAGTTACTCCGCCGCCTGCGCCAGCAACTGAAATCCAATTTGTACCATTATAAATTTCAACACGATTGTCAGTTGTGTTAAATCTAATCATTCCTTGTTCAGCAAGTGCTCCTCGTTCGCTATCTTGCCCAATAGGAATAACAAATCCATTAGTTCCATCAATCTTAAAGTAGCCGTTTGCTCCAGTTTGATTGAAAACTGTAACACTATCAACTACAGTATTAGTTATTGTATTATTTTTGAAGGCAAAATTTCCTATATTGGTACTACCTGTACCGTTTGGAGCAAAAACAATGTCTTCATTAGTGGTTAACGTGCTGATAGTATTGTTATTAATTTCAATATCATCAACATTTAACAAATTTGCTGTTAGTTGTTGGGCATCAAGTGTTGCCGCAAGCGCACCGTTTACATAAAATCTAATAACATTATCATTAGAACCAGGATTTAGTTCAGCAGTAATGTAAGTATTTTGGTCAATATCATACACACCATCAAGTCTACGCCATGCTGTTCCATCATAACCTTCGTATCCGTTGAAGTCAGTGTTGTATCTTATCATTCCTTCTTGGCCGGAAGGACGCTCAAGTGTTGTTCCGCTCGGTAATACTACACTGGTATTGCTATCAATATCAACATAGCCTGCGCTATTTGGCTGAAGTACTAAATCTTCGTTAGATGTCGCTGTTGAAATTGTGTTTTCGTTTACAATTATGTTTTCTAATTCAATAGATCCTGTGCCACTAGCACTAAGAACTATCGAACCTGTAGCATTTTCAATTACATTACCTTGTATTTTTAGGTCACCAACATTGAATATCGGAGAAGTAATAGTATTATTGACCGTAAGACTGTTTAAAGTTGTACTTCCATTGACTTCAAGGTTGTTATTAACTACTACATTGTTTGAAGGAATAGTAACTTTGCCTGTGCCCTGAGCAAACAATATTAAATCTTGGTTAGTAACTGTATTTGAAATGTAATTTGTTTCAATTCTGATGTTAGAAAACTGGCCAAAGCCATCGATATTAACATCGCCATTGACATCTAAGTCTCCGGTAATTGTTGTGGTTCCAGTTTGAGTAGTGTTACCAACATGAACTAATGTTCCGTTAATAGTTGTGTCACTTAATGTTGTTATACCATCTACTGTTAAATCATTATCAATTTCTACATTATTTTCAGGAACAAGCACAACACCAGCACCATTTGCCCTAAGCTCTAGGTTGCTGTTACTTAAAGTTGTAGTAATTAAATTACCTGCGATTTCAATATCGCCGTTGTTGATAATATCTGCTTCTAAATCTTGGTCAACTGTTATTCCATTAGCAGTAATATTGCCGCCAACTGTTAAATTTTGAGTAATTGTGACATCATTTCCAGGAACAACCACTTGTCCAGTACCACTAGCACGTAGTTCTAAGTCTGCGTTGCTTGACGTAGTAGTGATAAAGTTTGTATTGATTTGAATTTCTTCAAATTGAGCAATATCATTTACATTTAATTGACCATTAAGTGTTTGTGTTCCATTTTGTATGTAATTTCCAGTATGAGTTACTGGACCAGTAATGTTAACATTCTGTGTAACAAGAGTATCAATGGTTGCTGTGCCGTTAACATCAAAGTTATTAACAACTTCTAAATCATTAGTTGGTATTAATACTGTGCCTGTACCATTTGCTCTCAGTTCAAGATCACTATTTGATTCTGTTGTAGTGATTACATTATTATCTAATTCAATGTTACCGTTTGAAATAACAGGTGCGCTTAATACACCGGTAATATTGATGTCACTGGCTGTGATATCACCTACTACTGTTAGATTTTGTCCAAACTCTACATTATTATTAGGTACTAATACAATTCCAGTTCCATTAGCTCGTAGTTCTAAATCACTATTGCTTGTTTTTGTTGAAATAAAGTTTGTTTCAATTAACAAATCAGGTAAATCAACATAACCAGATGAAGTAAAATCACCAGTTAAATTAATATTTCCTGTCTGTGTAGTATCACCTGTTTGAGCAATGTTACCTGTTTGGGTTAACGTACCTGTAATTACAGTATTTTGTAAATCAGTAACACCGCTAACAGTTAAATCATTATCTATTTGTACATTATTTTCTGGTACAAGTATTTCACCAGTTCCACTAGCACGTAATTCTAAATCGCTATTTGATGTTGTTGTAGTAACAACATTATTTTCAATGATGATGTCGCCACTATCAAATGATGGAGCGGTGATAGAACCAGTAACACTTAAATTGCTTGTTACAATACTACCTTTAACATCTAGGTCATTATTGATTTCTACACTGCTAGTTGGAAATAATACCTTACCTGTGCCTGCGGCTCTTAGTTCTAAATCGCTGTTAGATTCAGTTGTAGCAATGTAATTTGTGTCAACTCTAATATTATCGAGTTGTAAGTATCCACCAAGATCAATATTTTCAGAAATATTTAATGATCCAGTTTGATTTAAATCACCTGTATGTGTAACATCGCCTGTTACATTTAGTGTGCCTGTAATGTCTGTAGTTGATAATATTGTTGTACCTTGTACATTTAAATTGTTTGTTACATCAACATTTGTTGTATCTAATACAATATTACCAGTTCCGCTGGTTCTTAATATTAATGAATCGTTACTAACTGTGTTGTTAATAACATTACCACTAATGCTTAAACTTGTTGTTTCAAATACACCGGATGTAGTAGTTTGTTCAACAGTAAAATTCTGTCCTGCTACTAAATTTAAAGCCGTAATGTCTTGTGAAACATTTAAATCAGTTAAAATATCAACTGATCCTGTTCCGCTAGCCGCAAGTTCTAAAGGTGCGTTGCTTTCGGTTGAAGTAATCTTATTGCCAATAATGTCGATAGCATCTAAACTTAAATCGCCGGCACTGAATTGGCCATCAACTTGTAGATCGCCAGTTTGTACAACACTTCCTGTAATTGTCTGGTCACCGGTTTGTGTTAATGCGCCGTTGATTGTTGTATTTGCTAAGGTAGTTGTACCTTGAACTTCGATGTTTTGTGTTACAACGTCATTGTTTTCAATAACAATATTACCATTGCCTGCGGCCTCAAGCTCGAGATCGCTATTAGAATCAAGAGTTCTAATTTTGTTATTGTCTATCTCAATGTTTTCAGTTATAAATCTTGAAGCATAAACATCTTTCCATTGATATGTCGGAGCACCAATATTGTATGTGTCATCAGCATTTGGAATAATATCCGAATCAATTTTAGCACTAAGGACAATATCTCCAATTAGAATCAAGTTACCGCCAATAGTAGCATCGCTATTAATGTTTAAATCACCAGTTACTGTAACGTCACTGTTTAGATTTAGTTGATTAGTAAACGGATCAACGTTGATATCTCCGCTTGTACTAGAAACAGTATTACCACTTAGCCTTAAATTGCCAGTATCTATTCTAGTAGCATCAATGTAGGTAGTATCACCACCAGACGTAAATGTCAAATTACCTGTTACAGCAAGCTCGCTGTTTGAAAAACTAACTTCGCCTGTTCTTTGATTAACATAAAAGTTTTCGCCAACACGGAAATCACCATCTTGGTCAACTGTATTGTAAAGAATTTTTGCTCTGTTAAGTTCTGTAACTTCGTTTGTCTGTATTACTTGTGTGTTGTCGTTTTCGCTAGACTTTCCTGCGCCAATGTATGCTAGATTATGTCCAATAAGGTAAGCAATAACACCGTCACCGTCGCCATATATACCATAGTTGCCGTATACGTTTGCTGATCCAATGCTTCTTACTTCAACACCAAAGTCTGAATAGTTAGCAAAATCGATCTTACTAGCAGTTCCGCCACTGGTTGTTCTAATGTCTTGCGTAGTAATACCGTCGTCAACAATTACTGTAGATCCATCGGTTCCGTTAAAATGTAAAAGTAGTAAAGTATTTGAGTCACTAGTAAAAGCTGAACTTGGTACAGCAAACGTTGAGGTATAGCGAGCAACGTTTGAAACTCGTATGTCATCTATATGTCCATTAAAGAAGTTAACTGCGTTGTGTGTTGCGCCAATTGTTAATGGTTTGCTTGTACCGTAATCGTTTGAATCGGCATATACCACACCTTCATTTGTTCCGTTTACAAATAGTTTTGTTGAGCCTGAAGATTTTGAAACAGCAATATGATACCAAGTTCCTGATGTTAAACTTGTTGTTCCTGTTATCTGCGTTGAATCCTCTGCTGGAGCAAATTCTACTTGATTAGAAGTATTAATTCTAACAAGTGGTGCTAAATCAGCGTCAGATCCGTTTCTAAAATCAAATAATGTTTGTTCAATGCCAGTGGCAGACAGTCTGAACCATCCTTCGACTGTAAAATCGTTTGTTCCAAATCCAAAATCTGGTTGGGTTGAATATCCTAAATAGTCACCGATACCATCGAGTAGTAAACTTGAAACACCAAACTTTGCTTGATCTATATCAATTTGAGCATTACCGTATGCTGTGCCAACTTTGCCTGCTCTATCTTCAAGGGTTTCAAACCCTATAACTTTTCCGTCGATGTTATAAAAGTCGCCACTAATACTTTCAATAGTACCGCTTGCTAAAACTGTTGTTCCGTCAGTATCATAATATGTTAGTGTGTCATTTACAGCAAAAGTACCAGTTGTATTTGAAATCTTAACTCTTGTTTTACCGTCACCAGCAAAACCAGCAGTACCACTTTGTAGGTACATACCTCTGTTTGCGTAATAAACAAAACTGTTGAGCCATTCTACTCTTGTTCCGTTAAGAGCAACAATGCTGTCAACACCAGGAGTAATAAATGTAACTGAATGGAAGAGCATACTTGCTTCATTACTTGAAGCATTAGCAACACTACCATTAATTTTAGCACCGCGGCCAGCATCACCTGCGTCAAATCCTAAAGGATCTTCCGGAGGATTAGTTCCTAATCTTACTGTGCTACCTTTTGTTAGTACTGATATGTTTCTAACATATGGCGAGCGACTTGTAACTGTTATATTATTAGCAAAAGCAAACGCATATCCTGTGTCGTTTACGCTGTCGTATTCAAAATCAACAACTGCTAAATCTTCAACAGTTGTTTCGCCATTCATTTCAAATGCGTTTTTGTTTCTTGTTGCCGCAGTTGGTTTAATAGATACTGCTCTAATACCAGTACCTCTAATAATCACCCCTTGTGGGATAACAATAGGAAATGTTTCTTCGTATGTGCCTGGGTAAATCCAAATAGTATCTCCTGCTGAAGCAAGACTAACTGCTTTTTGTACAGTAAGCACAGGATCGTTTTGGTGGGTTCCTGAGTTGTTTGTATCGTCGCCTGTTGTTCCTACATAAATGGTATTACCAGGTCTTGTTGCTAAGTTAATACCATCAATAATAATGTTCGCTGAAAATACAGAGTCAGCATACAAATTAGATGCCCAAAGATCTCCCCAACGTTTTCCGGTTGAGTCAGATGGATCAGAACCAATTTGATATACTTCATTTTGATCAGGTATTAAATCACTAGCAATTTCAGCATTAAAATTAATAACATCTGTAGAACTATCACCTAACGAAATTGTACCGTCTGCTGTAATATTTCCATTAACGTGTAAGTTGCCGCCTACTAATAAATCAGACTGTATATCAACTATACCTGTGCCGCTTGTGCGTAGTTCTAAGTTTGCGTTTGAATCTGTTGTTTCAATAAAGTTATCAGAAATACGCATACTGTCAAAAGACAGGCCGTTATTGATAATGACTGGGGAATTGAAAGCAATATCACCTGTTGAATTTGTGACTGTGCTTCCTGTAATATTAAAATCTGCTAGTGAAACTGAATTTGTAACTTCTAAGTTAGTAGTGCGTGTAGTACCAACAACTTGTAGGTCGTGTGTTGGCGTACTGGTGTTGATACCAATTCTTCCATTTGTAACATCTAGATATAAAAGGTCATTCTCAAAGGCTAGATCAACTCCGTTACGAAGAAGATTCGCCTTCAAGAGCGGACCCGAAATTCGACCTAATTGGCTCAATTCGCTCTCCTAACTTCCGTCTTTCACGGATAACCACCTTACATTGCGGGTTTACCACAGTTTAGTCATACAAGAAAATGGTCGTATCTTGTAATCAATAGTATTTATACGTTTTGGAAATTTAGCCTAGTAGGATAGCAAATATATTCGATATTTCGTCAATTTCTGCTTCTGTTGCTGTGACACTGTTTCCGGCCCAAGTAGCCCATGTAGTGCCGTTCCAAACTTCTGGCGTTCCTTGTTGGTTATTGTATCTAATTTCACCAACTTCAGGATTAAGAGGACGTTGACTAATATCTCCTGTTGGCATAACAACACCAGTTGTTGAATTAAATTTTACATAACCGTTTTGTGTTGTAGCGAGTGTCATTGGATCTGTAGCATTTTGATTTGTAAACGCATTGGTTGAAATTGTTGTATCATCAAGTACAGTAGTACCTGTTCCATTAGGAGTAATGTTAATATCATTATTCGCTATTGAACTAACAGTATTACCATTGATAGTAACTTGATCAATTTTTAGACCATGAATATTGATACCATTGCTATCAATATGGCCAATGTCTACATTGTTAACTACAAAATTTATTGTGCCATTGTCTTTAAAAAATCTACTGTTTGATGCTGTAACACTAGTTTCTAAATCACTAGAAAATACTCCGCCAAATAACTGTGTACCAGAAACATAACCAGCAAATTTTCCTTCTGTGGTATTATATCTAAGTTCACCTGGTTGAGATGGTGATGTATTACTAGGACCTCTTGGAACAATAATATTAGTGTTTGTTAGATCTAAGTTACCAGCCGGAGAAAGAACAATATTTTGATCAGTGTTTAATGATTTGATTTTGTTATCTTCAAAAATCAAATCATCTATTCTTACATCAACACTCGATCTAAACTCTAAATTACTATTGCTTACTGTTGTTTCTATGGTACTGTTAGATATTCTTATATCGTCAGTAGTTTGTAACACATCAGCAGTAATAGAAGTTGCTGTTGCGTCGTTTAATATTGTATTTCCTGAAACATCTAAATCAAAATCAAATCGTGTTTCAGATTCAGTTACAATTTTTCCTAGTCCGTCTGCTCTAAGTTCAAAATCTCCATTTGACTCTGAAGTTCTAATAACATTATTAAACAATTGAATGTTTGAAAAAGAAACTGTTGAATTAGTAACAAAGTTCTTTCCGATGTTAACTTTGCCGTTATTGGTAAAGTTACCAGTATGTACAGCATTGCCATTATGAAGAACTGTACCATTAATATTAGTATCTTTTATATCAGTATTTCCTAGTACTGATAAATCTTGTCCTGCTTCTAAATCGTTGCTGTCTAACAATAAAATCCCAGTACCATTTGCTCTTAATTCTAAGTCGCTGTTTGAAAGTGTTGTGGTAATAAAATTGTCATCAATTAAAATGTTTCCATCGGTAATACTATTAAAATTAATCCTAGAAACAGTAAAGTCTCCAGTTAGATTAACATCACCTAGTACTTCAATATTTCTGTTTACTGTAACATCTGTATCAAATAAAACTTGGCCTGTGCCTGAGGCACGTAATTCTAAATCGCTATTAGATTCAGTTGTAGTGATTAAATTATCATCAATTTTTATGTTTTCAAATTGTAGAGAATCATTAACAATTATGCCGCTGTTTAATGTGGTTATTCCGTTTCTTACTGTATTACCATTTTGTAAGACGTTTCCATTAATTTGTGTTGTACTTGTTACTACTGTTTGTGGAACTATTAAATTATTTGAATTAACATTGTTTTCAACAAGTAAGTTGTCATCAATTAACACACTTCCAGTACCACTTGCTCTAAGTTCTAAATCAGTATTTGATGTAGATGTGGTTATGTAATTGTTGTCTAGAATAATTTCATTTTGTTCTAGTCTATCAAATGATAATGTATTTGTAATATTAGCATTAGTTGTAAAAATATCTCCAACCACTACTAAATTTTCATTTATAGATACATTAGTATTACTAACAGTAACTTTACCGGTACCACTAGCACGTAGTTCTAAGTCACTGTTAGATAGTGTAGACGAAACATAGTTTGTTTCAAATCTAATATCAGCAAGTTGTAAGTATCCGTCAAGTTCGGTGTTACCGAACAGGTTATAGTTTCCAGTTTGTACTAAATTTCCTACTTGTGTTCTATTACCAGTATGACTTAACACACCTGTAATATTTAGATCAACCGGAACAACAACCGGTAAAATTTCATCAGTTATAGAATAGATGTATGCCTTGCCAGAAAGAAATTGGGTACCATCGACGTCAGCAAAAACGCTGTTAATGTCGCCTTCGTCTTCTAACGAGCCTGCAATAATCGTGTTTCCGGAAACACTAACAGAAAGACCAAACGCATCGTTTCGATTGTTTGCTGGGAATACTGGATTAGGATTATTAAATGTATATAGTAATTCTCTAGTGTTTACATCATAAACAAATACAGCAGATTCATTAGTTCCGCCTTCTTGTCCTGGCATGCCAACTACTAAAAATTTATCGTTTAAATCAACTGAGTTTCCAAAGAAAACATTGTTATTATCTGCTGGATTATAATTTGGCTTGTCTAATGTATCAAGTAATGATCCAGTAGTTGCGTCAAATATATAAACTCTACCAATAATGTCACCATTTATATCATCATATCCATAGTATGGCCATAATGTTGGACATGCTACTACATAATTACCGTGTACAGCAACATTTGAACCAAATCTATTATTCGATGTGCCATCCGGGTCATTAATAGTATGAGTAATATTTCCTGTAGTAACATCTATTATAGATATTGCGCCGCAAGCATAGTTAGGTGCTGAAGTAAGCGGAGCTCCAACAACAGCAGTAGTTCCGCTAATATCAACTGCTCGTCCAAATTCTACAAAGGCCGAGTTTCCATCAGCAAAAATAGTATGAACTAATGTAGTATCTGTCCAATCTCCTGTTGCTGTTGTAAAAATATACACAGCACCGTTGTCTCTATTAGCAAAGTCGAAAGTTGGTGTTATATCTTCATACGGAGCACCTACAATAGCATAGTTTCCATCTATAGCAACACTAGTACCAAAATAATCAGTATTTTCACTTTGATTAGCGTTTGGATTGTCTATAGTAAAAACTAAATTTCCAGTAGCAACATCAAATATATATGCTTTTCCTGAATCTAATCCTCCTGCTGAATCTTCTAGAGGAGCACCAACAATAGCATAATTTCCGCTTATGTCAACACCCCCTATTCCAAAGTTGTCAGCATTAGATGTACCGTAAGCGTTAGGATTATCTAGTGTTTGTGTTATATTGCCTGTTGTAGTATCAATAATATAGGCTTTACCAGAATTAGTACCCGTGTCTTCTTCACGAGCACTTGCTATAGCATAGTTTCCGTCTGCTTTAACATTTTCTGAAAAACTATCAGTTCTAAAAGTTCCAACAGGATTTGGATTGTCTACAGTAAAATCAAGAGAAGCACTGCTTTCTTGTCTATCGCTAAGATTTTGTAGAGTTGTATCTCCACTTACAGTTAAATTGTTATCTATTTGTACATTATTATTTGGTATTAATATTTTGCCTGTGCTACTAGCACGTAGTTCTAAGGGTCCGTTACTGCTTGTGGTAGTAAAAAAGTTTTCTTGTATTAATATTTGATCAGTATAGAATTGTCCAGCACTAACACTGTTTTGCGCTGTTAAAGAATTAAAGTTTAGCGCACCTTTAATTTCTATTGTATTTTCGACAGTAACCGGATTATTAGTAACAATTTTTCCAGTACCGTTGGCTCGTAATTCCAAATCACTATTTGATTCTGTTGTTGTAATAACATTGTTGTCGATACTAATATTATCAAGGAACAGTGAGTCAGCAGTAATGTCTCCTGATGTAACTAATTCACCAGTTAATTGTGTATTTCCAATAAGATTTGCTGGACCAGTTAATGTAACATTTCCATTGACATCTGTATTTGAAAATGTTATACTTGCTCCAGTATTTGCTGTCAAGTCTTGTGTTACATCAACATTTTCATCTAGAATAATAGGGCTAGTTGGTCCTCCAATATCACCTAAAACAGTACCAAGTTCTAAATTAAATAAATCGCTTTGATTAATAGTAATAGTTGAAGCCGATGAAGAAACATGCTGTGTTACATCATAAATGTACTGATCTCCAACGCTAGGTGTTGGATTATCAATTTCAATTAAAAAGTACTCTCCGTTAACTGTATTTGTACCTTTTAAATATTGTGGGAATGTCTGACCGCTAATATCCCAATCAGTTGTATCTATGTACAACACTGAAACACTTTGATTATAATCACTGCCAGGTTGGAATTCAAATCTTGATATAGTTGCTGTAGAAGTTATAGATGATGGGACTATGCCTGTTGCTATAGTTCTTAATTCTATATCAGCATTAGTAATACCGGTTATGTTATTTTGAAATATTTGTAAACTATCAGTTAAGAACTCGTCACTTGAAAGTGTACCAGTAATGGTTGCTGTGTTTGAAATAAACACATCTTGAACTGTTGTGTCACCAATAATTCTAAGATTATTATTGGGTACTATAACACTAGCGTTTCCGCTTGTGTGTAGTTCTAAATTACTATTAGACTCTGTTGTTTCAATTCTATTTCCGTTTATGCTAATACCATCAAACGGCACATCAATATCATTTAATGATAAAGCACCGCTTAGTGTATAATCTCCAGTTACAACTTTATTTCCTGTTTGAGTTAGGTCGCCTGTGTGTAACAAACTTCCTGTAATACCAACATTTTGTAATGATGTGTCGCTAACTGTAAAATTGTTGTTAATAATTAACGGAGAATTAAAAACAACTCTACCTGTGCCGGCAGCATCTAATTCAAGACTACTGCTAGATACTGTAGTGTAAATTTTATTTTGAAATATATTAATATCGTTACTAGTGTACCTTACAGAATACACATTCTTCCAACTAAAGGTGTCAGAACCGATATCGTAAGATTTTGTAAATGTTGGTTCTAAGTTAATACTTACAGGTGCGTTAAAACTAAAAGTAGTAGAAGCACCTTGTTGTGTACTATCTCCAAAGCTAATCGCTCCAGTAACAACCATATCACCGTCAACTGTTAACGTATCTTGTACAGTAACATTACTGTCTAGTGTTGTTTGTCCGCTCGCAGGAGTAACATTTAAATCACCGCCAACTGTGTTAATATTATTCTGTGTTAACTGTACATTTCCAGTGTCAACACTAGAAGCATCAATTTCAGTATTATTAACGCCGTCGCTAAAACTAATACTCGAAGCACCTTGCGCTCCTCCTCCAATACCATTTGCTGTAATAAAACCAGTTTGCTGTTCAACAACAAATGCTTCGCCTACTCTAAAATCGCCACCTTGATCTGATGATTGATAATAAATTTTGCCTCCAGAAACTTCAATAGTTTCTTTAGGTTGATCAACCAATGTGGGGTCATTTTCTACATCTGTGCCGGCACCAATATAAGCAAAGTTATGATTAATCAAATACATTAAACATTGATTACCATCTGCTTCAGCACCGATATTTCCATACACATTTGCTGATCCGATTGAGCGCAACTCAGCACCATACTTAATAGTGCTACCGTCCGGTGTTAATCTGCCAAATGCTCCATTAACAGCATATAACCCTCTATTAGCAAAATATGTAAATGAATTGAGCCATTCAACCCTTACACCGTTTTTCATAAACAGTGCTGTACTTCCTGGTGTGATAAATGTCACGCTGTGAAATAACATACTGGCTTCTTTACTGTATTGTGTTGCTACACTACCGTCAACTAATGCGCCGCGGCCAGCACTTTCTAAACTACTGTCTGATCTTGTAATAACTGAAATATTTCTTATGTAAGGGCTTCGAGAGTCAACTTGGAAATTATTAACAAATCTAAACGCATATCCAGTATCATTTGTACTATTATAATAAAAGTCTGCCACTGTCAAATTTTCAACAGTAGTTTCGCCGTTTAGCAAAAAAGCATCTTTATCATTATTACTAGTATGGGGATAGATTTTTGTTGAGCGAATTCCTTCGCCTTGTACAGTTACACCTTTAGGAACAGTTAAGGGAAAATATTCTTCATAATCCCCTGCGTAGATATACACCATATCTCCAGCAGTTGCTTGACTCAAAGCATGTTTTACAGTCCTAAAAGGACCCATTTGATGATTACCGACATTTGTGTCTTTGCCTTCTGCTGAACTTACATAATATGTATTTCCAGGTCTAGCACTAATTGTAGAAATGCCAGGAACACTAAAATTTGTTGTGGTTAAGAAATCGCCTCGAATTAACTGAGAATGAACATTTAGCCATTTTTTAGTAGGAGATCCTAAATCATAGAGACTATTAACTGTAGGACGTATATCTGATCCAATTTCACCATTAACAGATACTGCGTCTTCTAAACTACTATCGCCAAAGCTAATTGTTCCGTCTAGTGTTACATCACCAACTGTGTGTAGATTACCTTGAACTAAAGTATCAGTAAAAGCAGAATCGTCTGAACCAAATTCTACACGACCGTTTCCTGAAATTCTTAATTCTAAATTTGAATTCGATTCCGTAGTTTGTATAGTGCTATTATCAATAACAATATTTGGGGTTTTTAATATGCTCAGTGATATTTGATCAGTAGCAGGGTCAAATGTAATCGGTACATTTCCTACCGTAGAAATGTTGCCAGTACTACCATCAATAATAACATCACCGACTTGAAATAATCCGGCATCAACAATTAAGTTTGTTGTAGCCATATCTCCGTCTAAAGTTAAGTCTCTAGGTACAGTAGACGTTTTCATGCCTACTTTTCCAGTGTTTACATCTAGATATAATAGGTCATTTTCAAAGGCAAGATCAACACCAAACCTTTCAAGGTTTGCTTTAAGCATTTGACCGGAAATACGACCTAGAGTGTTAGACATGAATTGCTCCTTATGCTGTATTTATTGTAGGAGCAGGTAGATTAATAACCGAGGTAAATTGTAACTGGTTTAGTATCAGGGACGGCTGAGAGAAGTTTTAAATGCCATCCTGGTTGAAGAACGTATGCTTCTAGTGTTGGATTAGATGTTCCATCACCTGTTGCTGTTACAGTAATTAATGACGCATCATTAAATCCTACACCACCGTCAACAACAGTAACGCTGTCTAAGGTGCCTGGGCTACCGTCTAAATTAGCAGTAAATGTGCCACCGCTTCCTGTTGAATCGCTAGTACTAACACCAATGCTCATTGTTGTATGATCACTAGATCCTGCGCTAGTAATAGTAAAACCTACAATCTCTCCTTGAGATTGATATAATTCGTAGTTTGTTCCGCTAATCTGAATAACGTTTTCAACTACAACAATCATATTGTCAATATAGTCTTGTGGATCTAAGCCGTGTGATAAACCAGGAACATAAGTTAGTCCTGTGTAATTTCTATTAGCATCATATGTTGGAAAGTATTGACTTAATTCTTCAACTGGCTGTGAAACTACATCGTAGTTGCCAACGCCTAAGTTTTGCTTGATAATTTTAGTAGGTCTTGTAGTTTTTAGAGGATACCATGTACCTTCGTGATAAACTTCTAACCCAACTGCGTCATTAGGATAATGTTGAGATAGTTCTGGATTTTCATGTTGATTAGTATTGTCAGTTGTATAACGAATCATTCCTTCAAAAGGAAAATAAGTTCTAGTTGCTATCTCGCCTTTGGGTAGTAGCATACTATCCTTAGAATTCACAGTAACTTGACCAGTAGGATGTTCTACTTTAAAAGTATTATCTTGAGCACTAAATTTTGATAAGTTCTGTGTTTTTAAATATTTCATTCTTTATACCGGTAATATACTAACTGTTGCGACTACTTTTCCGCTTTCTGTTGCCCTTGCTTGAATACTATCTCCAGCGCCTAGTACAATTCGTTCTGTATCAAAAAACAATGTTTCGCCTGCTGGAAGTTTTAAATTTTTCATAATTGCGTTTACTGTTGGGTCAGCAGTTGCTCCCGACTTAACAAGATAAACATCAATATTTGTGTCGCCGCCCATTGCGCCTGTGCTTGGTGCTATAGTCGAATCGTCTGTATCAATAATATTACAAAAGATCATAGTAGTAATAGCACTTTGAGAATTTACATCTCCGGGCGTACCAGGTGCTGTAAAAATTGGTTCTATAGCTTGTGTAAGTTGTTTGTTCTCTATCATTTTATCATCCTAAAATAGCATACTAAATGCTAGTGCTCGTTGTTTACTTATCAATTCATTTTTTGGTGGATACGCAGTTAGATTTCCGCCATTGATATTTGTATCTGAATTATTTGTAGCCCATTCTTGCCAAGACAGAGATTGCTTTGAATTACTAAAATATAATCCTGTACCGCCTGTCGACGGGTCTGCTGATACTGTCTCGTTTAAATCACCATAAACTAATGTAGCACCTACAATGTGAGGAACAACTTCACCTGTGTAATTAAATTGTAAAGCTCTTGGAATTTCAACAGCCGCTGTGCCTTGTGTTCTTAAAACAATATTTTCGTTTGTATTGTTGTTGGAAATTGTATTTCCTAAAACTTCAAGGTCACCTAGTTGTGATCTATTTGAATAAAATGTAGCAACAATATTTCCGTCAACAACTACTTGTGCTTGAGATTCAGGCAACGAAGAGTTTATACCTGCTGAAAATTCAACAGATGGAATATCAGTGTAATTGCCGCCGTCTGTAACTGTTACATTATTAATTTGTCTAAAAGTAGGACTGTTAGGATCTAAATCAATAGTTGCTGTAGCAGTAGCTAATCTTACTTGGCCACCGTTATCAATAAATGCTACTGTAACACTTTGATAGTCATTACCTGAGTTTGTTAGCTCGACGTCAGTGACGTTGTAGAACATATCAAAAGTTGCGCCATTGCCACCACCGTTTGTAATGGTTTGAACATTTAATCTAGATGTTGGTAGTGCTGTAAATAATCCACTATCAGCAACAGTAAATGTTAAAATGCCGCCTACTCCGTCAATCGTATCAACTGTAAGTCTAGCATCTCTAATTCTTGTGCCTTCATTAATAATTAACTCATCACCAATAGCATAACCGGTTCCTTTAGAATTAATATCAATTTGGCCGACAGCCATGATAACATTACCAGCGGCGCCGCCACTAGTATCTTGTACAATTACGTAAGTATCATCACGCTGGATTCTGTTTAATGGTTCTCTAACATTAATAGCAGTATCGACATATTTTTTATTTGGAATATCATCGTCACCGCTAACATTTAAATGATAGTCAGTTGTTCCATCTACTTTAACAACTCCAGTTCCTGATCCAATTAGTGTTAGGTCGCCGCCGTCTGTAAAACTATCAGTAGCAATTTTTTTAACTTTAATTGCGCTATTATTGAAACTAACTGTGCTTACGTTTCTTTCAATAATTTCCCAACTATTATCTGTTTCGTTAAATCTAAAAACAGCATATGGATTAGCGACACTCGGAGCAGAAAATCCTCTATCAATTTCAATGCCACTTACTCCAAGGGTGACACCGTTTCCAGCCTCACCCTTGTTAAGAGTAATAACATTATCTTCAATGGTCATTTGTTGGCTTTCAACTGTTGTTGTATCGCCTTCAACTAACAGATTACCTGTAACTTTTACAGTACCGCCGCTAGATGCTGTGCCGACATCGAGTGTAATTTCGCCGCCGCGTCTAGTTTTAATTTTGTAGTCGTTACTGGTTTGAAGTATTTCAGCCATTCAAATTTCCTTAGATTAGCTCACAGGTGTTAGGATCAATAATGACTGTGAGGAGTCATCTTGTGCTTCCCAAGTATAACGATTGTTGTTCCAATCAACCGCTGTTCTGTTGAAAATTTTCTTAAGAATAACGGGTGTGCTTCCTGGAGCAATACCAACGATTGAAATTTCGCCTGCGCCGTTTGGAGCAATTTCGTTTACAAGTCTACCTGTGATAGTAGTTACACCATCTGTTACTTTAAACTTGTTTGTACCTTTTTGTGCTACTACATAGCCTTCTTCAGATGAATCGCCATCCCAAAATCTGACAGGGATAGTTGATGGTGTGGCGCCTGTGGCACCAAAGTTTCTTTTATTTACTGGACGTCCCATTGTTTTCTCCTATAGTTACGTTCTAAGTAATACGCGGCGGGTAACCGCATAAGTCCTCATCGTAGAGGCACGCTCTATGACTAATGTATTTATCCTTGCGATAAAATTGCCATAAGTTCCACCTTTCCAACAGTCGACATGATTCTGTTTATTTCTTGTATTTCGTTATTTGCTTTTTCAAGATATCTTTGGTTTCTTGTTCTTCTATAATCAACAAGTATCTTACTATGTTCTGATATGTGATTTTCTATAATGGCAGAGATCCGTTCAATATCATGTTTGAACATAGGATGTCGCTTACGCCACTTGCGTACTTCTTGTCTGACTAAGTCAAAATCTTCTGCGCTCTTACATTCCATCTCAATGTATTTACGCAGTCATAAAAAAAGGGCCCCATAAGAGGCCCTTTTTAGTTTCAAAGTAATTAAATTACTTGAATGATACGCTAGAGTCTGTGATCTCAACACGTGCCAAGTAGTCTGCAGCATTACCAAGAGATGATGCTGTGTTTGTTAGTTCAACATAACCATATCTGGTCATGAAGCTAACTACTGGCTCGAAAGTTGCTGGATCAAGCACAACGCCACTGCTCATCAATGGAATGTATGGGCAGTAGAACGCAGGTGCGTCTGACTCACTTGAACCTTTGTAACCAACAAGTACAGGTGCGTTATTTGCAGCGTAAGAATCAACATACACCTTCATAGCGTTATTCAAAGTACCAACCATCTTAGTGTTAGTTGGAGCTTCGAAAGTACCTTCAGTTGTTCTTGCGAACGCAGAAGTTGTAGCACTTTGAAGAATTGTTAGCGCGAATGGTGAAACTACAGCGTAGTTACCTGCGCCACGACGTGTACGCTGTGCGATCAAGTTTGCTTGTCTGTTGATTAGAACAGCTAGTGCAGCATGTTCGTCACCAACAAAAGTAGCAGTACCTGAAACCGCTGACTGGTCATAAGTTTCTGAACCAGTTCCAGCTAGATCACGTAGGCTGTTGATCACTTCCTGATCGATCTCAGCAGTAATCTCTTGTGCAAGAGCTGCCATGATCTCAGCTTCGATGTCAATGCCCTGTTGAGCTTGAGCATCTTGAGCCGCTTCAAAAGTCCAGCGAGCTGATAGCTTTCTGGTTTTTGCTTCGACTGTCTGCTTCAAGATCTGGATGCTTAGTTTGTTACCTGCTTCACCTTCTAAAGAAGCTGTTGAGCCTGCTTTAGCTGGATCTGCTGAGTTGCCTGAATAGGCAGCCGCGATCTTGAATGGGCTTAACGCCTCTTCGCCAGCTGTCACACCAGCACCACTATCAGTGGACGCATAGCGTACACGTAGAGTGTGGATTTGACCGACTGGTCCTGTCATTGGTTGTACACCAACTAGTTCATTAGCAATGACTGTTGGCATTACACGTCTGATTACAGGAAGAATCACACGATTTAGGGTTGCAACGTTACCGGCAGAAGTAGCACCAGCTGTAGCACTCTCCGACAAATACTTGCGAGTATTTTCGAGAGTAACGTCCATCACTGATTTGCGAGTTCCATTAAGGCCTTCTAGTAGAGCGCCTTTGGTTTCCTGCCAGCGTGACTCGAGTAGTTCTGACATATTAGTTCTCCTTAAACTTTAAGTCCCGCGAGCTTGCGGATATCATATATTGCAGCAGTTTTGTCCTCACTGCTGATTGTTTGTGCCTGTGTTTCTTTATCGCCTGTTACTTCTTTGCCTTCTACCAGTGTTGCCTTTGTTTTTGGAGCATCGCCTGCCATTACAGCTGGCAAGTACTTTTCAAATGCCGACTTCAACTTGTTAGTTTGTACACTTTCAAGTAACTCACTCATTACTGATTTTTTATCACCAGTAAGCGGACCGAGTAGCTCATTCATTACATCTTTACGCGAAGCCATGTCATTTACAACACGAAGTTCACGTTCTTTGCTTTCAACAAGTTTATCTTTTTCTTCAATAACCTTGCTTGCTTCTGCCAATGCTTCCTCTTTTTGCTTAACCATTTGTAACAGTTTAGCAGTTTCAGATTTTTCATTTAAATGGCTTGAAGCGTATTCGCTTGCAAAAGATTCAAAGATTCTGCGACCAAAGTCGTTTCTACGAGCGGTTTCAATGTCTTCCTTCAACTGGCTGATTTCGTTGCTTAGTTTAGTCTTAACAACGTTCTCAACAAGTTTTGCTGTCTTAGCAATGAACTCTGACTTGACATTTTCAAATTTTGCTTTGTTTTCACGTACAAGTTTGACTTTTGTTTCAGCTAGGTCTTTCTTGTCAGTGTGGAATTCTGCGATTTCTTTTGAAAGAGCATCTACAATGAAACTTTCTAACTTAGCAAAATTAGCCGCTACATTTTTACGATCTTCGTGTAGCTCTGACAGCTCTGACGCAAGTTTTTGTAGGACGAATCCTTCCATCTTCTTAGCATCTTCACTCATCTTTTTAGCATACTTGGCTTTGGCTTCAATAAGTTGATTACGATCTTCTGCTAGCTCTGATAATTCAGATGCTAAACGATCGCTTACCATTTTATCTACAGCTTCTACCATAGTGGATTTGTCATGCTCATACTTCTGAGCAAACTCCTCACGAAGTTCTGCGGTGACTTGATCACGGTTTTCTTGAATCCTACTTGACCAAGCAGATTCAATTTCCGATTTCATTTCCTCGGAAATCACATCGTTTTCGAATAGTTGTTTAACAATATCTATCATGTGATTCTCCTACAGATCATTTCAGTTTCCTGATGATATTCACCAGGCTTTCTGCGATATATTTTTGTGCCTTGGGGTCGCCTTGAACTTCTTGTGCCACTTTGTATGCCTTTTCACCGCCTATTGTATTCATTAGATGCTCGTATACTGGCGTTGGATAAGCACCAGGTGCGCTTGGTTGCGCTACTACATCTACTGTAATAATTTCAAAATCCGATACTTTACCGGATCCATCATCTGAAACGTTACCGGAGCCCCTGCTGGAAACGCCCAGTTTAACTCCATCGTCCAACATGGTTTGTACTAAATGTCCCATGGGAGTATTGAGTATTTTCAATTTTCCGTACCCATTTGGTCCGTCCATCCACATCTTGGTAATGATGTGACTGACACGATCCAAATTAATGCGTAGATCAGCAGGATGATCAACCTCTCCCATAACTGAATAACCGCCCTCAATTTGTTCGTTAAGGGTTTTGACAGCCCGAGAAATTTCAGAAGTAGGATAGACCCTCTGATTAGCATTTTTAATATCGCCTTGGATACAAATGCCGCTCATATAGAGGGATTTCTTCTCTCCTTCACCGGCCCTTTCGAGTTGTACTTGAGCTTGGTCAAAACTTAAATGTTCTGTTAGAGTATTTTTCACCTACTGGGCTCCGATTACTTACTGCCAATGATGCTTGAAGCGTCTGCAGAACCTTCACCTGTGCCTTTTCTTTCAGCACCGTGACCTGCTCCATTTTTGCTCATGCGCTCACTGTCTTTAGATCCACCAACTTTGTTGATGTTCTTTGTGTTCATGTCTTTTGGCTTGCCAGTTAGTCCTGTTTCAGAACCGCCGCCTTCGCCGCCTTTTGTCATATTAGCAGTTGTACCGCCCATGTCGTTAGAACTTGCTACAGGAGATGAAGTGTTATCAGCAGATTCTGCTTTACCTTTCTTCTCAGCACCGTGGCCATCTACTTTTTCAACATATTCACGTACAGTTTCTAAGTCATCTGACTCTTCGCTTTCAAATTCTGGAGCAAATGAATCCATTTCCATTTCATCTTCTGCGCCAGGCTCGCCGTCTTCACCAGCGGCATATTCTTTGAATGCAGCTTCTAAGTCTTCAATTTGTTGAGCAAGATCCATAACGTCATCTTTAGTTGCTGGCTCATCGCCGCCTTCTTCTGATTCGTCATCATCTTCGTCACCTTCTTCGTCGCCTTCAATGCCTTTCATGAAAGCATCAGTAGCGTCTGGGTCTTCGTCATCGCCTTCTTCAACGTCTACTTCGTCGAAACCTTCTTCGACTTCTTCGTCGTCATCTTCAGCTGACTCTTCAATTTCTTCGTCATCTGATTCTTCAGATGCTTCTTCTACGGCTTCATCGTCTTCATCAGTTGCTTCGTCGACTTCTTCGTCGTCGATTTCTGACTCGATCAAACCTTCATAAATCTCTCTTGATCTTTCAACCACATATTCGTGGAATAGTTCTTCTGCTTTTGCGCTATCATCGTTTACCAAATGATCCAGCATTTCAGCAATCTTGGAATTTTGTTCTGACATAATAATCCTCCTGAAATTTGATATGACTGTCAAGTATATTTACATAATACTAGTATATTACCCATTAAATGGTGTTTTTTTGAAGAATTTGGGTCATTTAAATACTGTACCTGGGAAATTCTGCTCGAACTCATCAAAAAACACATGACTAAAGTTATTAGTTACTCGTCCTACGTTTTCAGGTACAAATACTTCTTTTTCGCAAACTCTATAAAATTGTTGTTGCGAAAACTCCCTTAAAATCTTCTCTGTTTGGTTTGCCCAGTTGCCAAAATAAGTTGCCTGTTCTACGCTACGCTTGTAATTAGGTGTATCTGCGTATACGTTATTTACTTTTCCGTTTAAGCCTTCGTAATCGAATCCAAGTATATATATCGCATCGTAACTATGCTGACTTGCTAGCCACAATGCTGTTGGCCCGCTACTCCATCCTTTATGCGGATTAAAAAAGTGTAATCCTGGAATAGTACGCACATCTTTATTTGGATTAGTCCAAACTTGATTGCGTGTGTGCCAACCAGTATTAACTATTTCTTTTACCATTTTAGTATCAACGGCAATTAAATAGTCTGGTCTAAATTCTCTGTATACCGCGTTGCAAGCATATATTTTACCGTACTTTTGTAGTTCGTGTAATCTAACACACTTTCTACTAGTACCGTTTCCTAATACAAATGCTACGTTTTTATTGCTGTGCGGCAAGTTCTTCTGCGGTTGGTTGTCCATACATACCCTGAATAAATTCTAATTCAGCCGCTTGTTCAAACTCATGTGCTTCGCTTTGCTTGCGAAGTTGATTGATTTGTCTTAGTGTTAACCTAACTTTACGAGTGTCTGACTTTTCAACAACAGAGATGTCTTTGTTGCTGTCATAACGATGGTCAACAGCATAATCCATTTTTTGATCATCAAAATAAAAGAATTCCATAAGTTTCATGTTATTATTTATCCTGCTGTTGTAGTATCGCCCGTGTCAGTTGTTGCTGTAGCATCTACTTCACCACCAGCCGCGGCTGCCATATCATCTGGTGCTTCTGCGTCTTGTCCTGCTACATCACTTGACATTTCATTCGGACTTACACCAACACTTCTCATTTGTGCTGATGCTTCTGCTTCCTTAGCAATCTTAGTTCCATTTTCTTCTTTCCAAAGCAATTCGTTTTCTGTAATTTCTTCTTGAGTTAAACCTAAGAATCGTTTTAGAGCAAAACGCTTACTCATATATGGAACTTCTTGTAGAGCGGCAAATGTTTGAACTCTGTTATTATCAAGTTCAGCTTGTCTATACGAAGCAAAGTTTTGTGGTTCGTTGAATTTTAATTCAAACAAACTGTTGTCAATATTAACACCTTGGAATATTAACCATCTTTTAAATTCAAGATCTAATTCAGAAACAATAAGTTTCTGTAATCTTTTACAATATTCATTAAAACGCAATTCTTGAATATAAGCGGTACCAACTTTTCCGTCATTAAACTGTGCTGGACTGTCGTCTGGCATAGTTGGCAAATAAGAACTTGGAATTCTTAAAGCACGGAAAAGTTTATTAGTGAAGTAACGTAAATCGTCAATTTCGCCAAGATTGGTACCACCTGGTAGTGTATCTACTTTAGATCCACGTCCTTCAGCTGTCTGCGGGAAGAAGTAGTCCTCTGAAATACTTAAAGGGTTATAACTTGCGTCAATAACATTTGCGCCTCCGCCGGTGTTGCTCGGAATGCGTCTTTGGTTGATTTCATTTTTTACACGTTCAACGAAGCTCATGGCCATGTGAGCAGGCATATTACCTACGTCAACATAAAACACTCTACGTTCTGGCGCACGTTGTACACGATAGATGATAATAGCATCTTCGAGTAATTCTTTTTGTTTATAAACTTTGAAAACACTTTCAAGTAAACTGTTTCCAAAAGGATAATTGTTGTCAAGTCCTTCTGACAAACTTAGATGAACAACATGTTCAGCATCAACTGCTGTTTCATTTTGTTCAGTAGAAAAGCGAGATCCTGTAGACTCGGGAGAAGCACCTACCATTCCCCTTCCAAGAGCGCCACCACTTGCGTATGTGCCGGTTCCTGATGGAGAATTGTGGTTGTCAGGATGGATTGACGTTGCCACTAGGTTCTTGAAGTTGAAGTTCAGGTCCTTAATGATATACTGTTCAGGTTTTTTGCCTTGGGATTCATTGACGATAATCTTTGAAACTTTGGCAGGATCAATATGGAAAAGTTTCCCGGTCTCAGGATCTCTTAAAAAGAATTCGTCACCGTATTTAAAACAGTTACGAACTACTCGAAACATTCTTGTTTCGAATTTGTTAGAGCGATACCACTTTTGTAAACCTTCTTTTAAAAGTTGTACTTCGGTTTGTGTAGCATCGCCTTTATAATAAATTTGAAACGCAGTATTATTTTGTTTATTTTGTTGCGAACAAAACTCAGCAAGAATATCAAGTGCGGCATTAACCTCACTGTCCATATCCATTGTATTATACTGCATATAACGCTCAACACGATTTGGTGTGCCGGCATAAACATCAGGCAAAAAACTACTGTAGTTTGAACGGGCAGGACCCGGTTGACTACCATTGCCTAATGGACTATAATTAGTGGTTCCGCCTGTGGCGGGTACCGGTGTAAAATATTTTTTCCAACTCAACTTCTTCTCCAATTACAAGGCCGCAAGTTTTTCTCTGTCTGAGATTATTTCACGTCTTGTTAAATTTATCATTTCCTGAACACTTGTATTTAAACCTGCTAGCATATCTTTTATCGGAATCTGAGCAGATGCGTCTTTAATTACTTCATATTGTTCTCTAGTAAGGACTGCTTTATCGCCTGTTAACCTCACTCTACGTTTTCTACCAAAATCGTTAAACAATCTTCCAGTTTCTTCTAGTGTTCCTGTCCTAAACTCGTCTCTTGTGCCATGTGCTCTGCCATCACCGTAGAAGTTGAATATTCCCAATTCTTCAATCATTCTTCGTTGTTGATCCCATTCAGCTCGTTCATCATCTGACCAATTATCTGGATTTGTAACTAGACTTCTAGCAAGTCCTACACTTTGCATCCAAGCATGTAATGACGACATTTCTTGATCGTCTAGATATGCTCCTAAATTTTCTGGTGAATTAATAGCAAGTCCAGTACCATACATCCATCCACCGTGTGAATTTTCTTGATATCCAGTTGCTCCGGTTATCGGAACTCCAAATGTTGATAGCGCATCAACAAGCATTTGATAATGAGTAGCATATTTTCTGTTTACTCTAACAGTACTACCATCAGGTAATTGTATTAATGCTAGATTTGAATTTTCAGGTGTTTCTAATCTAGCTTGCTCTAAAGCAAGAGCTTGTGCTTCTGGAGAATAGGCCCTAGATATGTTGCCTCCAGTAAAATCACCAATCTGTGGGAGGAATCTACCGCCTCTATAAACCATTGCGCCAAATTGATCAATGCCAGCACCTTCAAGATTTGGATAAACTACTTGACCTTCATACGGCTCGTTAATACCAGTAGGAGTTTCGCCACCTAACTCAAATCTTCTGCGTACACCGCCGCCAGCGGCTGCTCCAGAAAAACGATCTAAACCCATTTCTCGTTGGGCTTCTGGACCTGTTACCCTCAAAGGGTTTCCTAAATCCGCACCTAAAAATCTTCCTAGTCGTTCTAGTTGATCTTGAAGGTAATCTCCGCTTGAGTATCCTTCCTCAGTTTGAAATGGATTAAATGCTGTAAGTAGTCTACCAAAACCGTATTGTAATCTAGTTGCCATTAGACTACTGTTTGTTCTTACCCAAATCTCAGCTAACTGTGCTAGATAATCTCTTCCTTCGGGAGTTTTAACAATATCGAAAAAGTCTTTGATCCAATCCCATGCGTATGGAACAAACTCAGCAAATCGTTGTCCCATTACTCTAAATAATTCTGGAATATTATACTGGGCAAGAAGATCGCCAACATCACGTAAATTAGGTATTAATCCTTCTAAGAATCCACTACTAAAATTTCTAGCCATATCTGATATAGCATTAAGAATTTTGCCAATCGATTCGCTAGCACCTTGTTGTCTACGAGCTTCAGCAATCATATCTTGAATTTCTTCAACAGTTTTTCCTCGTATGCCCTTGTCAACAATAGTTTCAAGGATCCCACTAAGAGAACCATACATGCCTTGATCCATTCCACTAACCGATAATGTATTGATTAATGATTGTATACTGTCAATATCATTTGCTGATTGAAATAATTGATTAGCTAATAAACGATCCATTTCAGAAGTAAATTCTTGTTCTGATAAATTGTTGTTTAATGCTAGGTCATATAATTGTCCAACCATTTCTCTTGCCGCTGGCATTAACAATCCAAGATTAGCACCTGCTTGTAATGCTGTTCCTGTTGAAAACTCACCAGCCATAAAGATTTCAGCAACTTCTGAACCATATAAAGCAGTAGCCATTTGTGCCGCTCTGGTGATTCTGCCTGCTTGGATATCAGTTCTCTGATTTATGCGAAGCTGGAACATTGCGTTTCCTAAAACACTATCGCTTCTTCGATTCCTCTCGTCATCTGACATACCTAGTAACTTACTAAGCATGTCAAACTGTCTAACATATCCAGCAAATTCTTGTTGAACTTCTTTGTTTACATTTACAGTCCTGTCAATTCCTCTTTGAGTGTAATATAAAAAGTCAAGTGCTTGAGAATTAATATCCGAAAAAGTATAACCCATTGTTCTAAAACGTGCTACAACATCTTCGTTAGCTTCAAAGAAACTTTTGCTAAAACGTGAAAACAGTCTTAATCCAGTGTCTGTAGTTGGACCAATAGAATTAAACTTTGTAATATTTTCAGATACTAGTGTTTGGTATTCTGTTAAAAATAATCTACTGCGTCCAGCAAACTCAACAAAATTAAGTAGACTATTACCAAAAGTTGCTCCAGCTGGAACATTTTTTGAAGTCATCTGTTCCCATGATTCTAGTGTTTGTACACCAGCAATAGCAACACCAGCTGCCGCACCAAATACGCCGCCAACCCAAGGAAGTCTAGAAATTACACTGTCATTAAGATGAGTTCCGAATGCGCTCATCCTTGTTTCGTTTTGTGATAATAAACTTACAAATCCTGTAAATGGAGTAAGTGTAGATTTAACACCACGTTCAAATGATTTTACACCATCACCGAATGATTTAAACATTGATGGAAGTTTACTTAAACTATTTTTTGATCCTCGTCTAGTGCTACCGGTGCTGTTAGATGATCCGCCAATTGCTTCAAGTAACTCTTTAAGAGTTGCTTCAGTGGCCATATTACTAATAGTACTTTGGCCTAGCGCATCATGTATAAACTTAACTTCATTCATTTTCTATACCTTTAAGCATACAGTTTGTTACTGTTTGTAGCCATTTTTTCAGCAAGTCGTTCACTGATATCTAATCTTTGCTGTGTTAAAGCAATTAACGCACTAAGTTTTTGATTTAAATCGTTAACGCCAGCGTATGAATCTTCAGCCGATGACATCATTTCACTAGTTAACTGGCCTGGTGATACTATCGCTTCTTCATTGTGTACTTCGACTTCTTTTCCGCCCATATCAGCAAATAGCGATCCGTAAGCTCCTAGAGAACCTGCTCTCATCTCATCTGGATTAAGAGATCCGAGGCCTCTATTAAGAATATTATATCCGCCTCGTATATTATTAAAGCCGCTTGATCTATAATTAGGATCATCAATTCTCCACCTAATATAGTTCCTGCCTAGAACATCGTGTAACCCTTCAAACGTTCTGTTTGCGCCACCAATATAATCCTCTGTTGCTTGATATGATGGATTGTTTTGGATTTCGTTAACTAAAAATGCAGCTTGATGATTCAACGATGCTTGACTTCGTACAATTCTACCATCTGATCCTATAAATCCGCCTGAAGTCATCCAATCTAAAAACGCTGTTCTTCTTGCGCCCTGCCAAGATATCATACCAACATTTTCTACATTGTTGTAAGGATCAGAGTGGGATCCAAATATTAAATCAGGATTAAACGCATTTTCTCTAGCTACTTCTGCTGTTAATGCTCTAGCAACATCATCAGGAAGACCTTGAGCAATAAATGATCTGTAAACTTGTATTGCCATTCGTTCTTGAGGAGTTAAATTTGAAAGATCTTGTCCACCTGTGTCAGCAACAGCACCTTCTCCTCTGTTTGGTCTTGATAGCATTTCGTCTACAGCAATATCTCTTGATCTATTGAGATTTTGGAATATCGGATCGTACCTATTTCTAATATTTTGTAAATCGCTTTGTAACATCTGCGGATCTATATCAATACCCATTAGCCTTGGCAGATAGTTCATAAAGTAAGCACCGACAGTTTCAAACAAATAACCTATTTGTTCTTTAAACAACTGCCTTCCTGGATCAGTAGCAAATCCAGCAAAGAATGTAACAACATCAGGCAAATATTCTCTAACAAAATTACCCATTGTAACACCTAGTTCTCTAATCTTAGTATCAAGGTGCTGTTCTTCCATCATTTTACTAAATTCGTTTAAAGGACCACCTGGCTTCATAAGAGTTTCGAAGAATGCTACTCTAAAATCACCCATTGCTGTTTGGAACTGTCTTAGAATTTGAGTAAATGTTTCTCTTTGATTCATCTCATCCATCTGTGCTTGAACTAGTGCGTGTAATTCATCATCAGATACGTTTTCAATATCAATACCCATACGGGCTAAATTTTGTGCCATGGTAGCTGAAGCATTAGCAACACCATCTAATTCGTTTGCGCCTACACCAGCCGCTTCTAATAAAGGACGGAATTCTTGAATACTGTTAGCACCGCTTCTTAATAATCTAACCATAAGATTAGCTGTTTCACTATTTCTCTGTTCTAGAGTTTGTCCACCTTGTTGAGCTTGAGCAATTGAATTGTCTATCTCTGATATAAGATTTGGAAACATCATGTTCATAAGGCCGGCATTATCTGTCATCGGATTTAATCCTAAGAATCTAGCCTTAAACAATTCTGCGGCGCCCGCACCGTGCATTGCTGTGAATGCCGCAAGTTGTTGATTAAGTTGTGCTCTAATTTCAACAGGATACTGTGCTAATCTTAACTGGAATGCCGCATCATTTCTTGCCGATTCCATTTCTTGTTCAAGTTGATCTGAACGTTTACCTGTTAATGTTGTAAGTCTATGTAAATGCGTTTGATATTCAACAAATGAATTTGCTACTTGTGTTTCGTTTATTTGATCTTGTCGTGTTCCACGATAGTTAACATCTAAAAATCTAACCAACTGATCGTTAATTTGAGGAATAGTGTAACCCATAGATATCAATGTTTTTCTAGCAGGTCCGCTAGCATTTAAAACAGCATAAGAATAATCACTAAATGCTTGAGCACCTTGTGTAACTGTTTCACCTAAGATTCTCATAGTAGCTGAGTTTTTAGATACTAAGTCTGAAAATTGATCAAGGGTTAGATACGATTTAGTACTAGCATGCATCATTTGTATAATACTATTATTAAATGTAGCACCGCTAGCAGTTAAAGATTGTAAGGTTTTATTCCATCTTTCAAATTCTTGTACGGTACCAGTTACAGCGCCGCCGACAGCACCTAAGTATTTTCCAAATACAGGAATCTGTTTAATAACCTGTTCATTTAAAGTTTTTGTATATGCGCTTAAATTTCCTTGGCCTTTTAACAGCATTCCAGCAAATGCGCCTGTTGTGCCTGCTACATTTCCAATTTGATTTACAGCACCTTTGATTGAACTGCCAATAGCACCAACTACACCTCCAGCAATCATTCCTGCTGGTGTGCGTCCTACCATAGAACTTGCTCCGCCGCCGCTAGCAGAATAGCCACTACCGCCGCTAATAGCGGCTACAAGTTGTTTGAGAGTTTCTTCAGAAGCGGCATTTTCTAGGATTGCTCCGTCAAGTTGTCCGCCTAATATTTCAACTGTTGTTTTTGCCATTTAACATCCAAGATTAAAATTACCAGTTTTCTGCGCATATAAATACTGGTACACTAATACTATTTATAGGAACAAAAACATGGCCGAAAACAATCAATTTGATCCTAATGCTTTTGTACAAGCACAGGCGCAACAGGCATCTAATATGCCACAAACTGCTGTGCCGCAAGCTCAAGTTCCATTGGAACAAAAGCCTCAAGCATCAGGAAATCCTTTAGCTGGATACTTTAGACAGCCAAAGATTCATGTAGAGTTTCCAAGTGGAGGCAAATTTTGGCCTCAAGGAAGTTTGGAAACTCCAGAAACCGGAGAGCATCCAGTCTATGCTATGACAGCACGTGACGAATTGCTTTTCAAAACACCAGATGCTTTAATGAATGGCTCTGCTATTGTTGAAGTAATACAAAGTTGTATTCCATCTATTAAAAATGCTTGGAGCATGCCAAGTTTAGATGTTGATGCTGTACTGTGTGCTATTAGAATGGCAACATATGGCGAAACAATGGACGTAAATGCTACTTGTCCAAAATGTCAAACACAAAACGAAAAAGCAGTAGATCTAAGAACAGTACTTGATAATTTGAGATCAATTGAGTTTGCTACGTCAGTTGAAATTGGTACTGATATGTTAATTCATTTACGGCCAATGAATTATCAAGAAATTACTAAAACTGCGTTAAAGTCGTTTGAACACCAGCGTATCTTTTCTATTATCAACGATGATAAAATCGATGATCAAAAGAAAATGACATTGTTCCAAGAAAGTTTTATTAAATTAACTGACTTAACACTTGACACTGCTGTACAATGTGTTGTAAAAATTGATAGTGCTCAAGGTTCAACAGATAATCCAGTATATATTAAAGAGTTTCTACAAAAAGCAGATAAAAGTGTGTTCAGCACAATTAATGATGCTATTAGTAAAAGTCAAAAAAGTGGTAAAATGGCTAGTTTCCGTTCAACATGTGAAAACGAAGAATGTAAACACGAATGGGATGTTAGCTTAACATTGGATCAAGCGGATTTTTTCGGAAACGGCTTTCGGCGTTAGATATTAATAACGTGCTTGCCGAGACGAAAGCCATGGATGAGCAGGCTAAGCAAATAAAAACAGAAGCAATGCGAGCTGTTTGGTATATGAGGGGAGGTCTCTCGTTTACTGAATCTATGAATCTCAGTGTTGATGAAAGAGAAATTATTATTTCTATTGTAAAACAGAATATGGAAACCACTAAGGAAAGTGGATTACCTTTCTTTTAAACTTCCCTTGCTTGTTTAAACAAGTTCATAACTTTTACAGTTTCTGCGGGATCCTTCTTTAGAAGTTCTCCCATTGCTTGCGACATAACAGTAGTTTCTTGTCTTGTAAGTTCTTTACCTTGAATACTCTTACTGAACGAACGTCTAAGCAATACAGGATCAACTCCTGGAAATTGTTTACTAATCTGCTGATAATTTAAAGAACCTTTTATCTGTCCAGATTTTGCTTGTTCTCTATCTTGATCCATTTGAGGATTTGGATTCTCAGGATCAGCAATACCAGCTTTAAACCCTTGAATTGCTTTCTTAAATATTCCTCGATTGTCTTTTGGCTCTTCAGGCTCGTCACCTGCTGATCCTTGTGCGTCATCTGGTTGTTGTTGAGTTTGTGGTGCTTGCTGTGGTGCTTGCTGTGGTGCTTGTTTATCAACTTTTTCAGCTGCAATACCTAGTATTTTACTAACAATGTTTTTAGATAGTTCTGCTTCCATAATGCCCATAAATTTTAAAGCATCAAAGTATTCAGCATCTTCTTTTAATGACCAATCAATACGATCAAAGTTTTTTCTATAACGTTGAACATCCTCGTTATACATAGACATTAATTGTAGCTGACTACCGGCTTTTGCTCTAGCATTTCTTTTCTTGATAGCAGTTGGCGTTTGACTAAGTTGTCCTTTTACTTTGCCGCCACCTTGTGGACGCACACCTGGCTTTTTAGGTGCCATTGATGGAATAGTTTGTGTAGCCGCTCCTGTTGCTGTTTTTTCAGCACTAGTTTGTTGTGTAGGCATTGTTGTACCACCAGGAATTGATTTATCAGAATCTAAATTACCAATGTCCCCAGGAGTTTTAATATTTGACTTGTTGCCCATCTTAAGAGGATTATTCGGATCTGTTGAACTTTGTGCCTTTGGCTCATCAACAGGTTCATCAATTGTGGGCTCTTGTGGTTCTTGTTGTTGTTGTGGTTGAGACGCTTGTACTTCTTTATCAATTATTTGAGCAAATTCTCTTTTATCAAGACCTAGTGTATCACCTAGAAAAGCAATCAATGAATCAGTAGTGGGTTTATTTGAGTCAAACGTTTTAGAAAATTTTCCAACATACTCTAGGTAATCGTTGTATAACTGATTTGCTTTTTTACCTGAGCTTAATTCACCTCTAGCAGTTCTACTACCAAACTTGCTTTTAATACCTAGACCTGTTTTCTTTAAGAAGCCTAAAGGCGCTTCAGTTAAGTCGTTATTGTGAATATTTTCTAATTGATTAAGTCTCATATCTATTCTCTAAAGTCTCTTATTTATAACTGTATTAAGTGAGCTAAAGCTCACTTGTCTTTATCGCTAATCGCTCAAAGACATTTTTCAGATCTTTTGTTATAGATATTTATGTAACAATTTAATTGCGAAGCAATTTTAGCATCATGTAGATTGTTTCAGTCAGACGGAACCTGTTTACGGTTCCATCTAATCTTGAGCTTCATGTGAGTTCGTCACAGCCGAGATTCGGAAGTAGGTGTTTGTTATACTGCTACACAATGGGCTCTAACCTTTCCCAACCTACGTCGACATCATGTACTCTATATAGTACATAAGACGCTCTTATGCTTTCTATATAGTACATTACCCGTTGCCTCGTTCCTATTGCATACGGTTTTTATGTGTAATGTGCAGTTTTTCGACAGCCAACATTCTATCTACGTCAACCAGTGAGCCCAATTCTTTTGATGGCTTCCACACTCTGGTGTGTCGATCAACGTGTACGTGTGTTCCTATACGGAGACTTTTTCCACAGCGGTATTTGCAAACTGGCCCGCCAACCTTATGTGTTGGATTGCTTTGCCTTGATGGAGTGTTCTAGCAATGCCTGTCGTAACTTATCTGATCCGCCAACTCTAACATTAATAATTCCGTTGTAATATTCATCGCTTTCTAATACACGGCGGTCAAATTGTTCTCTTGCCTCAATGTAGGACATTTCGCCTCTGCCTTTACATAGATATAGAATTTCTCTTGTGAAGTTTTCTGGGCCTAGTGCGGTTACATCTGCGTTTAGTCTATCACTGGATCCCCAGTATTCACGCCAATCGCTTTCTTTGTAACCTCTACGTTTGTTTTTTTTGCCTTTGAGTGGTGGCTTTGTGGTTTTAAATTTGGCTAGTTTCTTGCCTACGTACTTTTGCCCAGTTTTTAGATTAGTAATGAGATAGACAAACCCTTCATATTCCTCAGGAATTGAATGAATTTCTTTATTCTGGTAAGTCCATGCTGGATTCGTCATCATCAGCATTACTTACTTTCTTGGGTCGTCCTATCACGCCTTTTCTGGTTGCCTTGCGTTGTTGCCTTTTGTTTTGTATTTCATTGCGCCTGTCGCTGGCAAAATTACGTATTTCGCTCAGCCAATACCTTGCTTTGATGCCTGCCGCATCCGATCCGCCATATTCAAACTTATCTTGCCATTTAAAATACTCTTGAAAAGCTCGAATTAGTTTGTCATGCGATTCTGTGCTCATTCCACCAGTTCAACGTCATTTGAATAGGATGTAAATCCATTTTCTTTAATAACTTTGAGAACTTGGTTAACACGAGTTGTAAGATCGTCTCTATGAGAGATTAAGAACACGTTTTTGTCACGCTCTCTAGTCATCTTTTTAAGTATAGCAATAGCAGATTCAACACCGCTAGAGTCCATACCACTGTCTACTAACTCATCAATAAACAGTAAATTAATACCATGATACAAACTTTCCCAAACATCTCTAAACGCAAAAGACAAACTTAGAATAAGTCTATTACGCTCGCCTCGTGATAAGTTGTCAAAGTCTAGATCTTGACCTAATTGTGTAATAATAACAGTAAGATCGTTTTGGAATTCTACAGTATGTGGCAAGCCAATCTTTGCTAGATAATAACTTAGCCGCATATTTAAATAATTTAAATTTTGATCAATAATACGTTTCCTTACAAAACTGTCTTTGTTAGTAAGAAGTTTGTACAAGAATTCTTGATGCTCTTTTACTTTGTTTAGATCATTAACAGCCTCCCAGTTAATTTCTTGTAACGCAGTATCTTTAAGTTCTACAATTTGTTCTTCATACGGATTTGTATCTAATTTTTTGTTTTCAAGTTCTTTTTGTAAACTTTCTAGTGTGTTTCTGTGGTTAAGAGCTTCTTCTAAGTTATCATATTGTGTAGCAGGACATGACTCTAATTCACCAATATCTGTTATAACTTGGGTATGTTCTTGCCACTGTGTGTCATTAGTTAAAAGTTGTAATGCGGCTTCTTTTTTCTGGTCTTCTTTGCTTTTTAGAATTTCTTCTTGCTGTTGATCATGTAATTCTTGACCGCAGGTATGACACTTGTGTTCTTTTAATAGCGCAATTTCGTTTTCTAATTTTGAAATTGTTTTTTCTTGCTTTGTATTGTCTGCTTCAATGCTAGCAATCCAGCGTTGCGCTTCTTCAATTTTCTTTTTCTTTTCGTTGAACTTTTCTAAACAGCGATGTGCTTCAATTTCAGCATCGATATCAATCTTGTCTAGCATGGAAATACTTTTTTGTAAAGTATCAACAGCAGATGTATGGTTATCGTTCCATAATTTTTGTTTGCGTTCGAGACTTTGAATCGATTCCTCAATTTTTTGATTACTGATTTTAATAGTTTCGATTTTTGTGTTTTCTTGTTGAATGAGATCTTTACTGATGCGTATTTGTTCTTTCAATTCGTTTGCTTTTTCAGAAAGCAAAGTAATTCCAAGTAGCTGTTCAATGATATCTCGCTGATCATTTGATCGCATACTTAAAAAAGGCTCGGTATATGTGTTCAAAGCAATTAAATGTTTGAACATATTATGGCTCATACCGAATAATTTTTCAATTTGTTTTTGTGTTTCTCGACTATCGCCTTGCGATTCGTCAGCATCAGTAGTTTCATATACTTCGCCATTTACGGTAAGTTTTAAAACATTGGGCTTTCTTCCACGTTCAATGTGATATTCTTGCCCGTCTTTTTCAAACGAACAAGTAACCAACATGCCCTTGGAGTTGATTTTATTAATTAGGTTATCTCTTTTGATATTTGTAAGAGCAAGACCATAGATAGCATAACTTAAACTGTTAATGATGGTGGTTTTACCAGTACCATTACGAGCACCACTATCGTCGCCGCCTAGATCTAAGTTTTCGCCTAATACAAGTGTTAATTGTCCTTTATCAAAGTCAATTGCTTGGGTCTGATTACCCACGCTCATAAAGTTACGGACTGTTAGATTCTTAATTTTAATCATAGGTTATTATAGATCTCCAATAGCAGTTTCTGATCGTATGCTTCAGATTCGATATTTGTAATTTGATTTACAACAATAGTATCTACACTTTCAAATTGTAAATCGATTGGTTGAGAATCTTGTGCTTCAATATCTTTCTTTTCAGGAATAAGCATGAGCTCACGTAAGTCATATTGAGGCATGAATGTTTCTTTGATAAAGTTTGCTTCTTCAAAAGAAATAGGAACATCAATAGTTACACGACAGTGCATCTTAGGTGTTAGTAGGTTCTCAGAATTTTCTAATAACTTTGAAAGTTTAAAAGTTCGATAGACTGGTTGTCCAGGCCAATTTCGATATTCAGGTGTTCCTCCCCACTCGAGGATCATCATTCCTCTGTCATCATCCCATGCGTCAGCATAGTTGTGAGGAAATGCGTTTCCGATATAGGTAATATTCCCTTTGGTCTGGCGCTTGTGGAAGTGACCTGAAAACACATATTCTTGATTTACAAAATCATCTGCCTGAAGTTGACCATGATCTGGCATTTGTACCATTGCGTTCATATAAAACAATGGTAGTTCAAAGTGACCAAACACATATCTTGACTTGATATCTTTGACTTTTTTCCATTCTTCGCCTACTAACCACGGTAGTAATGTAACATCACCTTCTGTAATAGGTTGATTTACAGGAACAATGTTAGGAAACAGTCTAGCAAATTCTAAACTGTGTATTTCACGTTTGTCCTTGTAAAATTCATCATGATTTCCTAGCATAAGATAAACTTTATCAAATGCGTCATTTAATTTTTCTAAGTTACTAACACTGTAATTCATTGTACTAACATCGGTAGTGGCACGATTATGGTGCCAGTCACCTAGAAAGATACAAACATCACAGTTTTCCTTTTTGGCTTCTCCAATGAACCATTCAATGAAGTCTTCGCAATCCTTGTTGTGGATTCGACTTCCGGACTTCATTCCGAAATGAATATCAGTGAAACAAGCCGCTTTTTTAAATAGCGTCATTTTTTCAGTCTCCTATACTAGTATACGATCTTTATTTGCTTTTGTCAACAGATTCTTTGTCGATTCCAACACCTTCATTGGCGTTTTGGCGAGACCAACTTGGATTCATGCCGTTCATTTCAAGGATATCGTCTCGAATATTTTGATTACGTTTTTCGATGTTAATGATTCTCACAAAACTGTTTGTGACTGCCGCAGTATAGTAAGCAAAAGGATTTTGACTCTTTGATTCGTCAAACTGTAATCCAATCTGTGCTAGCTGTAAAATGGCCTGCCCCTTCATTTCGTCGTTATAGGTATAACCGCGAACGTTGCCTCTAGTAGCGTATCGATCAACAAGTTTCATCCACATGCGAGCAAGCTCATTTGTTGCTTGTCCGTCTGTTTTAGAAAAATAACCATTGCTCATTCCGCCAACCCAATGGCTTTTTCCAACACAAATCAAGTTGTCATTTTCATCAAATTTCCAGTGTTGGAAAGGAGGAAAGTTGACTCGCTCATGCGAATCGGCAACAGTTTTGATTGTCTTCTTTCTGCCAGGTGCTAAAGGAATATGTTCAAACGTCATAATACGAAAAATTAGTTCGGATTTTTCAATTTTTCGATAATCAACTTCGTGTTCTTTTGCTGTAGCCTTCTTGTTCACGGCTTTTGCCGCTTCATATGCTTCTTGACTTAATTTCTTTGCTTTATTGCGCTTTGCTTCGGCAATAGTAAGTCTGTTTATTTTTTCAAGGCTTGGTAAAATAATATCGTAGTCTCTATGTTCTTTATCAACATATGAGCAAAATGTATTTTTGCTTCTGTGAATCTCTTTTAAGAGGTCTTTATTGTTTAAGTAGTTTACTTTTCTCTGTGTCATAATAAGGTTATTGTTCTCCATTAATAGTTATATAATAGCACATAATTGCTGAAATAAATAGAGTAAAGATAGAGGAATTTCACCAAAATGGCATTACCAACTAACGCACAAAGTAACGCTGGACAAGTAAACGCACTTGGAGGAACAGGTATCACTAATACTATTACAGTGAACAAGCCTGGGCCGTCCACGTATGTGCCTGGATCTAACGTAATTAATTTGTCAGGGTCCGATCCTAGCAATTTTAACGGCAACAATTTTACAAATAATACTGGCGGATCTTCTGGTAGTGGTAGTTATCAGTTTGGAATTAATGGCAAACCACGCATAAATGGAATTGAAAAAGCACTAGGCGTATTAGGTGGTGCTATAGCGTTGGTACAAACGGCAGCCAACCTAGTAAACATCGGTAAGGGCATTATTGGAACTATTGAAGGTATTGCTGCACAAGCAAAAAATATCGGCGACAACTTAATTTCATCTCTAGAAGGTATATTTGATAATGCTATTGCTCAAGCAGGAACAGTACAAGACATTACAGCAGTTACAGTTCCTCCGTCGGAGGAAGACTGGCGTGTATCAATAAGGGTAGCATCTACAGGATCAGCTATTACAAGCAATGCTTTTAACAGTTATCTGTCTCCACTTAAAGATCATAAAGGTGTTGTATTTCCTTATACACCAACTATATCAGTAAACTACAAAGCAAACTATAATTCACAAAGTTATGTACACAATAACTTTGATATGCAAGCCTATAAAAACAGTGGTATTGACGACATTACAATTTCAGCAAATTTTACAGTTTCAAATCAAGCAGAAGGCGAGTACTATATTGCCGCAACTAGATTTTTAAGAACGTTGACCAAAAGTTTTTATGGGGCTAGTATTCCTCAAGGACATCCACCGTTAGTTGCTCAACTTTACGGATACGGAAATCATGTGTTTGGAACGTCAGAAGGCGGTATTAATGTTGTTGTTAAAAGTGTAAATGTAGAATTACCAAGAAACGTTCAGTACAGAAGAATACTTGACATTAAAAGTAAACCTAATTGGGTACCAATGGATAGTACTATTACAATTATTTGTGCTCCTATCTATAATAGAGCAAGAACTAGAAACTTTAGCCATAGTGATTACATGAATGGCGGACAACGAGGAATATTATAATGGCAGAATACTCAGCATCAAGTCCTTGGTATAAAACGCCACAGAACAATAATTACTTAGGACTGTATGTTCCGAGGAGTGTACCAGTTAACGAAACTGATTATGCTTATGAGATTGAAGCAAAGTTTAATAACAGACCAGACTTGCTAGCACATTCTCTGTACCAAGATTCAGGACTGTGGTGGGTTTTTTCTCAGAGAAATCCCTCAATTATAAAAGATCCTGTCTTTGACTTTGAAGCAGGTGTTGTAATTTATGTTCCGAGAGCAGATACTCTTAGACAATCATTAGGAATTTAATATGAGTATAGTTGGAAGAACATCCAATATTGTTGGCAATGGAACCACAGTTGATCCTTTATTAGGCATATTTCCTAACAAACTTGATAATGTTTTAAAAGATTTTGAATCTGTAACATATAGAATGTCATTTGGGTGTGTTTCTCGAGAAGAATATGATAGCGCCAGTTATTTAAATGACGGGCTACAAGATCAAAGAGCATTAGTAATAGGTGAAAGTGGATATACTGGTGCGCCAGTCAACGCCGCGGCTGCCTCAACCGGTGAAGCAATTCCAAATGTTGGTAATCGTGTGGTCACCCAATATGGCGCCCCTGAGTTTTTTGTTGACAATTTAAAATTTACACATTATATGCCTGGCGCAAGAGCAATTAACACAGGACTAGCCAAGGTTACATTTGATGTTGAAGAACCTTATAGCATGGGATTGTTTTTTAATAGTATGCTAGGTGCTGCCTTTAAAAAAGGACATACACATTTTAGCTCTCCTCATTGCTGTTATGTGATGAAGATTGATTTTTTCGGTCATAAAAACGGTGCTCCAAAAAGAGTTCCGCAAGCAACAAAATATATTCCTTTAAGAGTTGCTAACATATCTTTTACAGCAAATGAATCTGGTTCTAAATATTCTGTAACCTGTTTAGAGTTTGGCACTAGTAATCCAACATCAAATGTTGTATCACAAGTACCAAATACTGCTTCGTTTGATATTATTACAGATGATGTTAGTGCTACAATATCTGGAATAGCTATTGGATTTAATAACCATCAACAGAGATTGACAAGTGGTGGACAACAGAGATATGCTGACACGTATATTGTACAACTTGGAGATATTAGTAATGTAAGAGTGCCCGGAGGACAAACTACTAATCCTCCAGGATGGGAAGATATGGAATTTGACATCCAGGAAAATGATCCCGGCAATAGATCATATATTAATCCAGATGACTACGATCCTTCTAATGTAAATTTAAGACTTGCTACCGGCGGTAGAAGGTTTATATATAACGGAAGTGCTGACGGTGCCCAAACAACAATTTTTACAGTTATTGATGATGTAATGTGTCACACTACCTATGCTAGAACTGCTAGAGAAAATACAGATAGTGATGGATATTTTTGGTGGTGGACAATCCAAGTAAGACAACAAGCATCTGGCCCACAGACAGAATTTGACGCACAAACAGGCCGCCGCCCTACAACATACATATACACTATCGTTCCGTATAGAGTAAGAGGAGATCAGTTTAGAGCGCCATCTGCGGTTATCGAGGATTCAGTAGTAACACATTCAAAAATTAGAAAAGTGTTCTCATATATGTACACAGGTCAAAATGACGACATTATTAGTTACGATATGAATTTTAACAATCTTTTTTACCTAGCAACAAATGTTCGAAGCTGGGATCAAATGAGAAACGCTTCAGATAACCCAACAGTCGGAGAAACAGAACTAGTTCCTGCGAATGCAGGAGAAGGCGATTCTCGATCACTAACATCATTAGCGGCTTCATATTTTTCTTATCCGGATGTAAATGCTCAACCAGCTGTGCCTGGTGGTGCCGGAGTTGATTCGTCAGCAATTATGATTAATCGATGGCTTAACGGTTTAATTATTGGTGGAAGAAATAGAGAAGGTAATAATACTAATCTAGTACAACTAGAATTAAAATTAAAAATAACAGGCGATCCTTATTTTATACCTGTTGGCGGATTTGGAAATCAAACAGAAACGAATGATTTGAATTCCATGGCATGGGAAGGGGAACAAGTTAGGATATATGTAAGATTTAGAACTATTGTCGATGCTCCACAAAATGGATCATCTCTTTACATACAAAGATTAAACGGACAGAGAGATCATCCATTTAGTGGAGTTTATAGATTAATGAAAGTTGTTTCGACGTTTAGCGACGGACAATTTGTTCAAGAATTACAGCTTTATAGAGATAATACAGTTAATCCTGAAGTAGAACAAATTGGAGTCTCACTTGAAACTGCCGCTGCCGAGACCAGCGCGGCAACAACTCCTCTGTTTGTTGGCGACGCAGTTCCTGTACCAGAGCAAGCTCAAAATCTACCTAATCGAGGAGGGACCACAGAATGACGACACATAGTCAACCAAATGTTGTAGCGGCTGGCCCAACAATAGCAACAGTAGTTGGACACGACACACAAACTGGTCTTGGAACTCTGTATGTTAACCTTGACGGTTATCGTGGATCAGATTTTGGCTCTGAAGGCCAAGGCGTTTCTGCGTATTATTGCCCACCATTTTTTGGTCAAACAAATGTAGCATACAACGGACAAAATCAAGGAAACGATCAAGCGTTTCGCGACACACAAAAATCATATGGAATGAGTTTTGTACCGCCCGATGTTGGTACAAGAGTATTGTGTATTAGTACGGTTAATCCGCAAAAATGGTTTTGGGTAGGTGTTGTTCCTGACGATTTTGCTAACCATATGGTACCAGGCATTGCCGCTTCTGGCAATGTTGATCTTAGCCCAGAACAGCAAGCATTATATGGTGATACTACAGTATTGCCTGTAGCTGAAGTAAACAGAGCAATCGAAGAACGCCGAGAAAACCCATCAGGGTTAGATAATGCCGCAAGACCACTACATCCTATTGCTGGATTTTTATTAGATAGCGGTTTGATCGGTGATGCTTTTAGAGGCTCTCATACAAGTACAATGCGTAGAGCCGGTGTATCTAACGTATACGGTATAAGCACTCCTGGACCATTAGATAGAAGACCAGGTCAACAAACAGCAAGACAAGGAACAAGTGAAAATCCTACTGAACCAAGACCAACTAGTAGGTTAGGTGGCACACAGCTTGTAATGGATGATGGCGATGATCGATTACAGAGAAAAACAACACAAGATGCCGGTGGCCCAGATTATGCTGATACAACCAAAGGTGAAAGTGGAGATCCTAGAATTCCATACGGTGAGAGTTTTAGAATTCGTACTAGAACAGGACATCAAATTTTACTTCATAACTCAGAAGATTTAATTTATATTGGAAACAGTAGAGGTACTGCTTGGATCGAATTATCAAGCGACGGTAAGATTGATATTTTTGCTCAAGATAGCATTAGTGTTCATACACAACAAGACTTTAATTTTCATGCTTCGAGAGATGTAAACATTGAAGCAGGAAGAAATATCAACATGAAAGCCGCAGGAACAAATACTGAAAGCCCATCAGGAGAAGGAGGCACATCTTCAAGTGTTGGTAGGATACAAGTAGAGGCCGCAGGCGATCTAGTAACAATAGTTGAAGGTTTCATGAAAACAAAAGTCACTGGAGACGTTGATACATCAATCGAAGGTGCTGAAAGAAAAGCCGTTACAGGTAATTCTACTTTAGCGGTAACAGCAGATTTTAAATTAACAGCAACAAATGTGAATACAAATGCTAGTGCTAACACAAGAATTACTTCTACAGGTAGCAATAATTTTAATGCTGGAGCATTCCACAGAGAAACAGCAAATAAAATTGAAATGAATTGTGACCCAGCAGAAACAGCAGACACAAACACAGGCGATGTTGCTGTAGCAGAACCTTTGTCAACACATCAAAACAGAGTAACAGATATTACTTTGCCTTGGGCAGGAACCGAATACCAAAGTACAACACCGCTAGAAAGCATTATGAAGCGCATTCCGCAACATGAGCCTTGGTATAACCACGAAAACAACGATCCATTGGCTTTTGCGCCACCAAAGACTGATAGGGATATAGCAGGAGAATAATATGGCAAAGAAGATTTATAATCAACAAAAAGTAGAAACTACACAAGCAAGTCTAGGAAGCAGATCAGATTCTCCTGCTTTTAGATATAAAGGTTTTAACTCAAGAAATCGTTCTAGTCATTTTAAACAATATGATATGGATTTAGTTAAGCAAGACTTACTAAATCATTTTCATATTCGCAAAGGTGAAAAACTACAACTTCCAGAGTTTGGTACATCAGTATGGGATTTACTGTTTGAACCGATGAATGACGATAACCTTGAAAGAATGAGAGCAGACGTTGAAGAAATCATTAATAGAGATCCTAGAATAAACGCTAATAGCATTGTACTAGATACTACAGAACACGGTGTTCGCATTGAAATAGATCTAGATTATGCCGTACTTGACGCTAGCGAACAACTAGTTTTAAACTTTGATAGACGTACAATTAATCGATAGAATTAAATGCCCTGTTTTCTTTAACCGGTAAATAGCATATAGGACAAAATGAGAGATGACAACAACAACTAGACAGAACAACTTGATCCTCGCAGAGGATTGGACAAGGATATATCAAACGTTTCGAAACGCAGATTTCAAGTCTTATGACTTTGAAAATCTACGTCGTGTGATGGTTGAATATCTTAGAGAAAACTATCCTGAAGATTTTAACGATTACATTGAAAGTTCTGAATATGTTGCTCTTATTGACCTCATTGCTTTCCTAGGACAAAGTATTGCGTTTAGACTAGACCTAAACAGCAGAGAAAACTTTATCGAACTAGCAAGCAGAAAAGAAAGTGTTCTAAGAATTGCTCGTATGCTTTCTTATAATGCCAAGCGTAATATTGCCGCAAATGGTCTTTTGAAATTCACTACAGTATCGACTACTGAAACATTAACAGATTCAAACGGAACAAATCTAGCAAATCAAACTATTCAGTGGAATGATCCAACTAACCCTAACTGGTACGAACAGTTTATTACTGTTTTAAACAGCGCAATGGCGCCAAGTTTAGAATTTGGAAAGAGCCAAGCTCAAAAAACTATTAACGGTGTGTTAACAGATCAATATAGATTCAACAGTACAAATACACGTATTCCAATTTTTAATCTTAACAAACCTGTAGCAGGAAGAAGTTTACGATTTGAAATTCCAAGCACTTCTATCATTGACGAAGATTATGTTTATGAAGAAGCACCAATGCCTGGTAATCAATACGGATTTATCTACAAGACAGACGGTAAAGGCAATGCTAGTGCTAATACTGGTTTCTTTATGATGTTTAAACAAGGAACATTAGAGAGTGCTGAATTTGAAGTAACTCAGCCTACTGTTAATGAACAAGTTAGCATCACGACAACAAATATTAATAATAACGATGTTTGGTTATATCAATTAGATGCGAACAGCAACCTTTCCACTTTGTGGACACAGGTAGAAAACATCGAAGGTAATAATATTATCTATAATAGTTTAACCAGCAATGAAAAAAATATCTATAGTGTAATCACACAAGAAAATGATGCGATTGATGTGTTATTTTCAGATGGTACTTTTGGTAATTTACCAAGAGGTACATTCAGAGTTTACTTTAGAACTTCAGTAGGCGAGAGCTATAGCATTGCTCCAAAAGACATGAGAGGCATTAGTGTTGATGTAAAATATCAAAACAGTCAAGGTGTTACCCATACAATTTCAATTGGAATGTCTTTACAATCAACAGTTGAAAACAGCTCTCCATCAGAAGATATTGATTCAATCAGAACAAAAGCACCAGCATTATATTATACACAAAATAGAATGATCACAGGAGAAGATTACAATCTTGCTCCGCTTTCTAGTTCGCAAGAAATTTTAAAAGTAAAAGCAATTAATAGAACATCTAGTGGTATTAGCAGAAACTTTGATATTGTTGATGCTAGTGGAAAATATTCTATGGTTAATGTTTTTGCTGATGATGGTTTAATGTACAGAACAGACACTGAAAGAAACTTTAGCTATCGTTACACTAATAAAAACATTGTATTAAATTATATTAGAAATACTATTGAGCCGGTAATTGAAGATTTTGAAACATATAATTTCTATCTAACAAACTTTGATAAAATTTTTACAAGTGATGTTAGTGTGAAATGGTTACGTTCAACAACAGATGTAAATGGATCAACAGGATATTTTGGTAACATCTTTGATAATTTTCCAATTAAGGTTGGCATTTACACAACAAGTAACTTGAGATTTATTGAAGCTGGAAGTTTAATTAAGTTTCTTCCAAGCGACAGCACACAGGCATTTAAAGATGGCGAATTAGTTACATATGATCCAACAGATAAAACACATAAAAAATATATTTGGACAAAAGTTATAAGAGTAGTAGGCGATGGCACAAATGCTGGTGCTGGTAATCTTTCTAGCGGCATTGGTCCAATTACATTAAGCGAACCTATTCCATCAGGCGCAGTACCATCACAAGTTGTTCCTAAATTTGTTAGTAACCTTTCTACAGATATTGAAACAGAAATTTTAAATCTTAGTTTCTCTAGTCAAACATTTGGATTACGATATGACATCGAGAAAAGAGACTGGAGAGTTATCTCATCTAACAATATTGATTTGTCAAGTGATTTTAGTTTAGGTCAAGCAGGTAACACAACAAATACCAATGCTGATGCTAGTTGGATTCTAGCGTTTGTTTACGATGGTGACGAATTCCGTGTTCGTGTTAGAGGAACAAATTATGTTTTCTCAAGTGAAAAACAAAATAGATTTTATTTTGATAAGAATGAAAAAATCTATGATAGTAAAACCCGTACAGTTATTAAAGACCAAGTTAGAATTTTAGATATTAATAGTATTCCAGAAGGCAAGGAACTAAGTGCTTCAGCGTTAGCAGAACAGATTATTAGTTTAAGAGATTCAAATCCTGAATTTACTGCTTTACAAGTTAGTGCTATTATTGACCAAGATCAAACATTGAAAAATGATTATATATTTGAAATTGCCGATGCTGTAAGATTTGATGACGGCTATCAAAGCAATGAAAGTGTCAAAGTTACATTCTATGACACAGATGACGATGGCGTTATTGACAATCCAGATAGTTTTGATGATGTTGTAGGTACAGATCTTTCTAACAAATATTTGTTCTTCAATCAAACAACAGATGAGTTTGGGTTTACACAACTTGAATTTATTAAAAATGATGACAACACTATTTTGATTCAAGATAAAGAAGTAAACACAAATGTAAATGATTACGATCATAATCAATTAATTTACTTTTATGATCAAGCAGAAAATTTTGTTAAAAGAGTTGACCTAGTAACAAGAACGTTTATACTAGAACCATCGTATGTTGCCTATATCGGAAGGAGCGGATTAAAATTCCAATATATACATAACGCAAGCATTGACAGAAGAATTGATCCTAGTGTAAGCAATATTATTGATGTGTATTTGTTAGTAAGAACTTACGATATTAATTATAGAAAATATTTGCTAGGAGCAACTACACAGCCAGAAATTCCAACTCCGGAAAGTTTGCGTATACAATTTGGTACAGGTCTTCAAAATATGAAAACAATTAGTGATGAAATCATCTATCATCCTGTAACATATTTTCCATTATTTGGAAGCAAAGCAAATACTGATTTCCAAGCAACGTTTAAGGTTGTTAAAAACAAGAGCATGACTGTAAACGATAATGATTTAAAAGTAAAAATTATTAGAAGTATTACAAATTATTTTGCTGTTGAAAACTGGGACTTTGGAGACAAATTTTACTCTAGCGAATTATTGGCATACATTATCCAAGACAATTCTCCAGAGATTAGTAACATTGTTCTAGTACCAAAACAAGAAAACAGAGCATACGGTAGTTTAAGTGAAGTTCAATCAAGACCAGATGAAATTTTTGTAAGCGCCGCTACTGTTGATGATATTCAAGTAGTAGATAACATTTCGGCAGTTGAGCTGAATTTGCTTAACTCACAAGTAGTAACAAAGACGAGTAATACTTAATGGAAAAGAAAATTTTTAAACAAAGTGAACTTCCTGTTAGACAGACATACGAGCTGTTACCTACAGTTTTTAAAAGTCCAGCTAACAGAAAGTTTTTAGGTGCTACACTTGATCCGTTGGTCCAACCAGGAACGCTAGATAGATTATCTGGTTATATTGGAAGATCCTACGGAAGAACATATAATAGCAAAGATGTTTATTTAGATCAAGAACAGTCCTTAAGATATTCATACCAGCTTGAACCTGGTGTTGTTATTACAGATCCTGACAACGGTAGTGTTGTTAATTTCTATGATTATATCGATGTTAAAAATCAATTAAAGTTTTTTAACAATAACAATGAAAGAGATGATTTAACAACCCAAGTTAAATCCTACTCATGGAACCCACCTATTGATTGGGACAAGTTTATCAACTATAGAGAGTATTACTGGTTACCGCAAGGTCCAAACTCTGTAACAGTTGAAGGACAAGCACAAACAGTTGTATCAACATATAGAGTAAGAAGTCAAGATACTGCTTATGTTTTATACCCAGACGGACTAACACCTAATCCTGCTATTACTTTATATAGAGGTCAAACTTATGTGTTTGAAATCAACACACCCGGCGACCCGTTTACAATTAGAAGAAACAATACTGACGGAACAAGCCAAGCAGATTATAACGAAGGTGTTGTTAACAATGGAACCGAAGTAGGAACATTACAATTTACAGTTCCTCTAAACAGTCCGGATGTAATATATTTTCAAAGTTCAACTGATATTGACAAAGTAGGAACATTTAGAATTGCTTCTATTACTGAAAATACTTTCCTTAATGTTGCTGAAGAGATTTTAGGAAAGAAAAATTATAAAAGTTCTAACGGAATTGAATTTACTAATGGTTTAAAAGTAGTATTCAGTGGCAATGTTGAACCTCAAGAATACGGCGAAAGCGAATGGCTAGTAGACGGTGTCGGAGACGAAATTAAACTCGTAAACTTTAAAGAGTTAGATTTACCACCTATTGCTAATGATGATGTTGATGTGTTATTTGACGATGGCGGGTTTGATGATTTACCATTTGATGATGCGCTAAGTTATCCTTCTAATAAAGATTATATTACAATTAGTAGAGCAAGTCTTGATAGAAACCCATGGAGTCGTTATAACAAATGGTTTCATAAATCTGTTATAGAATACAGTGCTCAATTCAATAAAGTACCAGCAGCCTTAGCAGAAACTACTAGAGCTAAAAGACCAATTATTGAATTTAGTTCTAACCTACAATTAGTTAATCATTGCTCTGTTGCTAAACAAAGTGTTGATTTTATTGATGATTTTACTACTGATGTATTTTCTACTATTGAAGGCACCGCAGGTTATAATATTGATAATGTTGATATTTTCGAAGGCGCAAGAATTTTATTCACAGCAGATCAAGATCCACTAGTTAAAAATAAAATTTTTGTTGTTAAAAAAGTTGCTATTCAAGATAATAATGTAGCCAGCAATCTACAGATTGCTTTAGTTGAAGCAGATGATGTTGATACATTAGCAGGCGAAGGCGTAATTGTTAAGTTCGGTAAAATCAATGCTGGAACAATGTATCATTTTAATGGCACTGATTGGATTAAAAGCCAAGAAAAAAATAGTGTTAACCAACCGCCTTTGTTTGATGTTTTTGATGCCGTCGGCGTAAGTTTTAGCGATACAACAAAATATGAAACATCTGGATTCCAGGGTTCAAAAATTGTTTCTTACAAAATAGGAACAGGACCTAATGATGATGAATTAGGATTTCCACTTTCTTATCAAACAATCGAAAATAGTGGAGATATTGTATTACAGTCTAATTGGGATGTTGATTTATTTACATATCAAGTTAATGCTGAAACAGTAACTTCAAAGATTAATGTTGGATATATTAAAACAAATTACAGTTTAGATAATTTTACATACCATAATCTTTATATTGAATCTGATAACACATTCGATCAAGCTATTGTACAGACGTATACTATGCCTTCAGATGGTTCCGAGGTAATATTTACAAATATTAACTGGGGTAATGATCCTACAGCTAAACTATATTTCTATCTAAACGGAGTATATTTTAATGAAGCATACACTGTTGTTAATACAGTAGAAGCAACAAGAACATTTAGTTTTACATCTAAAATTTTTAGTCAAGGCGATGTAATTACATTAAAAGTATTTTCTGATATTGATCCAGAATTAGGATTTTATGAATTTCCTAAAAGTCTAGAACGTAACCCATTAAACAAAGAGCTTACAGACTTCACTCTTGGACAGGCAACTGATCATCTCCGTTCGATGATAGATTACACTGAAGAGTTTGTTGGCATATTTCCTGGAGCAGGGAATTTAAGAGATCTTACTGGATATCAAAATAAAGGACAGCGTTTTGTAAAACATGTTACAGTGGCGGGAATGTCACTTCCTTTGCTATGTGATAAAAATAACAATATAGTAAAGTCTCTGCGATATGCCGCATCGAGATATGAAAATTTTAAATCAAATCTCTTAAACCAAGCGATAAGAGTACCATTTGGCGATGACGACATTGTTAAACTGTTAGACGATATTATTACACAGATTAGTTCGTCAAAACCAGACACTTCTGCGTTTTCTAACAGCGATATGATCGGTAGCGGCGCACACAAAGTTACAACATACACTGTAGAAGATGAGGGCATTAAAACATTTGCTCTTACTGAAAGTTTTGACTTAACAAATCCAAGTATAAAAGCGGTTTATCTATATCTTGATGAAAGTCAATTATTACACGGTGTAGATTATGAGTTTGATAGCGAATTTGGATTTGTTAGAATTACTAGAAACTTAGTCGAAGGACAAGTTTTAAAAATTAAAGAATATTATTCTACTTCTTTTAATTTTATTCCAGAAACTCCTACAAGCCTCGGACTTTATAAATCCTATATTCCAAAGATTTATATTGATACAACATACGTTGAACCACGTAAAGTAATACAAGGACACGACGGTAGTATTACTATTGCTTATGACGATTTTAGAGACGATCTATTACTAGAGTTTGAAAAGAGAGTCTACAATAATATTAAAAAACAGTATGATACTGATCTTCTAGATATTGATCAGTTATACGGAGGATACAATAAATCCGGAACATTTACTAAGAAACAAGTAGATAATATTTTAGAACTTGAGTTTTTAAGATGGCCGGTCATTAAAGGTCTCGATATTTACGACAACAATTATTATTCAGATAATCCGTTTACCTGGACTTATAACAAAAACTTAGATATTCAAAGACAAGAATCTATGCCTAAACATTGGAGAGGCTTGTATCAATATTTGTATGATACACAAACTCCTCATTTAACTCCTTGGGAGATGTTAGGTTTTAGTATTAAACCAGACTGGTGGGATAGCGAATATGGCGAAGCGCCATATACTAGCAACAACTTAATCCTTTGGGAAGATATCCGAGATGGTATTGTCCGTCAAGGTGAAAGAGCTGGAGAGTATCAAAGATATAAAAGACCACTGTTACTTGAATACTTGCCAGTTAATGCTGATGGAAATTTAAAGTTACCTTTAGAAACACAATCGTTTATTGATTACAGTACAGATTATCGTGCTGATTTTTCCTTTGGAGATATTTCTCCAGCAGAAGCATCATGGAGAAGAAGCAGTTCATATCCGTTTGCTTTAATGATTGCGGCATCATTATTGCGTCCGTTTGAAACTATTAGTTTAAATTTAGATAGAAATATTTTAACAAAAAATAAATTAAATCAGATTGTTAGTAAGAACACTAATACATTTATTAAGGTAGATGATATTATTGATAGTTTGAATTCTAATATTAGACCTGATGGATTTTTAATCTATACAATAAACTATTTAAAATCTAATTCAAGAACAAAACAATCTTTAATAGACATTTATGGAAACTTTGATTTAAGATTAAGCACAAGAATGAAAGGCTTTGTTGATCAAACACAGCAAAAATTCTTATTAGATAGCAAAAATCCTCAAAGTACACAAACTGGAATTTTCATACCAAACGAAAACTTTGAAATTATATTCAACACAAGTGCTCCTTTATTGACTACTCGATATAGTGCTGTACTAGTTGAAAAAGTCGAAGGCGGATATAAAGTCGGCGGGTATGATCAGTTAAATTCTGTTTTTAACTACTTTAGTTATTTTTCACAACAAAATGATCCTGTTTTAGAAGTCGGCGGCGTAAGCGAATCCTTTATAGAATGGAATGAAAATTCTTTCTACACTAAAGGTGTTTTAGTTAGATATCAAAATAATTTTTATAGATCTACTATAGCACAGCAATCTACAGAAAAGTTTAGTGACGGACAATGGACGCCAATTGATAAAGTTCCTGTAGTAGGAGCCGCAAGAGCAATTAAGAGATCTAGATTCAATACTGCTGATGTATTAACATTAAGATACGATACAATATTTGGAACTGTTCAAGAAGTAGTAGACTTTTTACTTGGTTACGGTAGCTATTTAGAATCGCAAGGAATGGTCTTTGATGAATACAGTAAAGATCTAAATCTTGTACAAAACTGGGAAACTTCAGTAAGAGAATTATTATTCTGGACCACACACAACTGGGCAGAAGGAAGTCTTATAGCACTAAGCCCTGCCGCCACACTTTTACGTTTTCAAAATGTAGGAGCAGTAGCAGATAATTTATTAGATGGCTTCTATGATTACAATATTTTAAAAGCCGACGGAACCTCAATTGATTCAGCAAATATCGAAGTATATAGAGGACCTAATGAATTATACATTGCGCCAGCAGAAACAGATGACGGTATTTTCTTTGCTGAAATCAATTATGTACAAAAAGAACATGTAACAATATTTGATGATAGAACATTGTTTAATGATGTGATTTTTGATAAAGGCCCTGGTTACAGACAAGAAAGAATTAAATGTGTTGGGTTTAGAACAACTGATTGGGACGGAGATTATACCAGTCCTGGATTTATATTCGATAAAGTTAATATAGCGCCATGGAAACAATATACAGATTATAGAATTGGCGATATAGTTCAATATAAACAGTACAACTATGTTAGTATGGTTTTCCAAAACGGTACTGATACATTTGATAACTCAAAGTGGAGTAAACTTGATAGTAATCCTACAAGCGGACTAGTTCCTAACTTTGATTTTAGAGCAAATCAAATTGAAGATTATTATGAAACATCTATTGATGGTATTAATTCAGCACAGAAAAAATTAGCCAAGCATACTGTTGGTTATCAAAGCAGAACTTACTTACAAGAAATTGCTGAAGATGAAACTGCTCAATTCCAGTTATACCAAGGATTTAGTAGAGAAAAAGGAACACTTAATTCAATACTAAAAGTATTTGATAAAGTTAGTAAAGTAGACGATGATAAGATTGTTATCAATGAAGAGTGGGCATTTAGATTAGGAACAATTGGCGGAAGTGATCAACTTACTGAAGCTGAGTTTGAATTAAGAGCAAAAGAGTTTAAATTAAATCCACAACCTGTTATTTTAGACAGTGTTGGATTTGACAAAACACAATATCAAAACTATATTTTGCTAACTGATAACGATTATCAAACAGGCAATACTAATTTTAAGTTACCTGTTAAAAATTATCCTGTTGCTGTAAATTCAGCAGGGTATGTGTATGCTCAGGATGTTGAGTGGATAAGAAACAGCATTGATGAATTCTTGTTAAATGATATTTCAATTGACGATATCAAACACGGAGATAATGTTTGGACAACATTTGAGCCAGGTAAATGGAATGTTTATAGATATACTGTGAGCAATGTTTTGATTGGAGCATTAGAAACTCCTGATGTTGATAAAGTATATCTAATTACAAATAGAGTACATAACTTTGAAGTTGGACAAGTTATTGGACTTAATAGTATTCAAGGTCTTACAGGATTCTACCAAATTGCTGAAGTTGGACCTAAACTCATAGTTATTGCTATCGCAGGATTTAAAGAACCACCCGAGTTAGATCAAAGTACATTTGCTTTTGTGAGTTATTTTGAATCTGTAAGGGTGGCAAATTATTCAGAATTAATAGATCGAGGATTTGCTAAGTTACCAGTTGGATCAAAAGTCTTTATTGATAAAAATCAAGACACTGGTAATTGGGAAGTTGTAGAAAGAAATAAACAATATGATGTTACAGAAATTTCAGAATATGGTATTGCGTTCCCGACAGGAACAGGTAGTTCTGTAACTTATGTTCCCGAACTAAATCAAACTATTGTTGGTAACCCAGGCGCTGTTGTAACAGGCGGCGATGTTATTAGAAACTCTGCGGTTATTGCTTATTCGCAAGGCGAGTCGGGTCTTGTACCTTTACAAATCTTAACACCATTAAGTGGCTTACAACCTTATTTGCTAGGAAGTTATGCTGATGTAATGACAGCCAGTGCTGATGGTAGATGGCTAGCAGTTGGTTCACCAAAAGCTAGTTTTATGCCTAGCAATTATAAAGAACAGTTTGATCCAAATGCTAATTATGAGCCCGGAGATATTGTTCTGTTTGCTGGTAAACTATACAAAGCAAATAACAGAGTTTTTGGAGATGGAAGTACTATTGACTTGTCTACACAAGATTGGAACGTTGTAGAAAATGTTGAAGCAAATCCACTAGGAGCAGAATTAATTCTTTCAAACAAAGGATATTCTAGACAAGGTGCTGTAGACATTTATGAATATGTTAATGGTGAATGGAAACTTAGAAATAGTCTACTAAGTCCTAGACAAGCACATGGTGAATTCTTTGGCTCGAGTATTACTATTGGTAAGTTTGAAGGTATTGAAGGAACAAGTGGAGATGTAACATTAACTGTTAGTCAAGTCGACGACAACGGTGGTGTTATTGCTGTATCAACTACAGGTTCAAGTGGACTTGATAACGCACTATATGAAAATGTTAACGGTGTTGATGTAAGTTCTACAGGTGTTGACGCAACATTTGATATTAGCAGAGTAACCGGCGCAGGCATTTATGATGTTGAAGTACGTAACGGCGGAACAGGTTACGCTATTGGCGATAGAATATTAATTCAAGGTACACGACTTGGCGGACAGCCTCCAAGCGGTACAGAAAATAACGATCTTATTATTACTGTAAAAGATGTTAATGAAAATGGTACAATTCTTGGATCAAACACATTTAATAATATTTCAGGAATTGTTAGCAGACCAGTTAACGAAGTAGCATTGTTTACTGTTACTAAAAACAAAGATGTTTACAGTGTTAGACTAAGACAAGATACTAGCGTAAGCCCTGCTGTTCCTGTACAACCAGGCGATGGCTACAAATCGAGAAGTATTGTAAGATATAATAATTTCTATTATGCTTGTATTCAAGATACAGGTATAGATAGAGGAACATGGGACGCTACACTAACATATTATCCAGGAGAAGTTATAAAGTATCCTGAAAGAAGCGCACAATATTGGACGGTTCTAAGAGAAGTAACAAATGTAGTTCCTGGTACAGATGCCACAGCATATGAAGTTTATACAACTAAATTTCCAGATAGATCCCCTGAATATTGGGAGCAAGTTTCTGGATTCCCATTCAATGTTGAATATATCGATAATCCAATTTCCGCACAAAACGGAACAGGTAACTGGGTACCTTGGGCAGAGAAAGATACACAAGGTAATCTAATTGATTATAGTGCTGGTACAACTATTGTTATTCCTGGAACAACTGTGGGAGGAAAATCCCCAGCAAACGATATCACTATCAGAATTAATGTGGTTAGTGATAATGGTCCTCTTGGTCCGTACCCAACAAGCAGAGCAGGTGAAATTGAACACTTCTCTTTTGTAGGCACAGCTGCCATTGGTATTGAATATATTGGAACACCTATAA
>Ga0209654_1000231_pt1 | contig 58658 bp, 84 predicted proteins | sample SaaInl1SG_22_DNA_FD_184646 | JGI IMG/M metagenome (GOLD analysis project Ga0209654, IMG submission 184646) | Marine microbial communities from expanding oxygen minimum zones in the Saanich Inlet - ESP_161SG_22_DNA (SPAdes) (version 2) | ecosystem: Environmental > Aquatic > Marine > Intertidal... | reverse complement strand
TGCTTTAGTCTTTTCAACTTTTCCATCTAACCATGTTCCCGCTAATTGAGATAATGGGCCTATCAATAGGTTTAACATTAACCCCTCCGAAATTGTGCAGTCTTCTTAGCAATCTTTTTAGGCTGCGATACATGCTGCTTACCAGCTTTAGTTCCCTGTCTCTTAGCCTTAGTTGTAGCAGAGTACTCCGCACTTGTCAAGGACTTTATTGCTTTTGCAGGTAAATATCTCTCACCCGTCTTCGCTGAAGGCTCGCCACTCTTAGTGCGCCAATCTTGGTTGGTCCAATTAACTAGGCTCTTCTGTGGCTTCTTCATTACTTTTGTGACTCTCTAATTGCTTCTAATGTTTCTCTAAGTGTAGGAGGACGTTTTTCATTCGGCTTATACTTACACTGATACTCTTGGGGTATCCATTCATTCTTACTAAAAAACATAGTTTCCTGTGTATTACCTGCGCCGTTAAAGACACAAGCTACTTGATTGTCTATCTTCGTGCAGCCACTCTTCCTACAAATAACGTAGTCTGAGTTAGTACTTGCTTTAGCTTGATGTGCCATCAGTAGCATCACAAAAGCAGACAACACAGCAAAACCAACTAGCCCCATAAAGATCCAGCCAACCACAGCTATAAACTTGCGCCGCTTCTCACGCTGCAGATAGATAGTCTCCTGACGTTGTTTACGGATTGCACCTTCTTGAGCAATCAAATCAGTCCAAGCCTTTCGGCCTAACGTAAACTCAATCCAGTTCTTTAGTTCTTCACGTTGCTGCTGTGCCTTGCGTTTGTTTGCAAAGGCTTCCATCGCTTCTTGCTCAACAGACTTGCCAGCAAACAGCTTCTTAAATATAGGAGGATTCTTGGCTTCTTTTTCTGCTTGGTCCAAGTCAGACAGCGCACCCATCCAGCGTCCGATATCTGATGCCATCGACTCGATGTCTCGACCAATAGCAAAGCCTTTTTTAAGTGTTGTAAAAGCCGCCGATGCGGTAGCCATTGCGCTAATGGGGTCCATTAGTATATCCTTATATTTTCAGGGTTAAGATATTTAGGGACACAATAGGCAGTAACTCTATCCTTTGGGTCTAAATAATTATTGTATTGGTAATTGCCATACCGTTTAGATGCTTGACTAGCAAAGTAATTACACTCGTTTATATTTCTAAAGTACATATCGCCACTGATTAAAGTACGAAAGTCTCCTGTACCTAAATAAACAAGAAGCAGAAATACGTGTTCCATCTATTCAATGTTAAACGTCAAGTTTTCGTGGTCGGGGTAGTTGACGACAACTTGTCCTTCAGGACATTCGTAATGAATGTATGCTATTAATGTAGCCTTTCCTGTAGCAGCCTTTTCTGGCTTATCTAATTTAATCGTGTACGCAAAGGTATCCACCTTGTCTGTGGCTGGACCCATAAACTTTGTAATTGATGGCGTAGCCTTATGTACAAACATTTCACTGTCACGTACATCCAATATAAAATCAGTAACTGTGCAGTCATCCCTATGTTTTTCTCTGGCTACGGCAACTTTAAACTCACCGTCTCGTGGACCATCGGATATTTTAAAGTGTTCTGGCGACCACGTTAGGATAGGGTCGTCTATGCCAAGTTTATCATATAGTGTATAGCCACCGCCAATCAATGCCAGTGTTGCTGTAATTACACCTATACCTTTGGACAGACCTTCAATATCCATTAGTTCTTATAGCCGCCCCCCGCTGCTTTATATTCACGTGCAAGCATCTGTGCCTTACGTGCTGACCACTGACCGGGCTTACCACCCTTGCTGCCAGCTTTAATCTTCTCGAACAAACGCTTTCTTAGTGTTGGCTTAGTGTAGTTGCCAGCTTCATTAACTCTACTTTTGCTCTTCTTTTTAGTGACCTTCGGTTTGCTAGTTTTTCTAACTGACCCACCTTTCTTAAACTCTTGCTTTTTCTCCACGTCTTTAACTGTTCCTTTGTTGGCTGCTGCGTAGAAGACTTGTTCACCCTTTTTCTCCCCGTACTTCTTTTTCATTGCTGATTTAATCTTAGTACCTTTAGTTGTTAGGGGCATCTCCTTTATCCTCTCTGTGGTATAAATGTCTCTTCTACGTTGAAGACTACGGTAATAGAGTCTGTAGCACTAGCTAGTCCACGAAACTTATCACCCTTATAGAACCACAGGCTATCTGTAATCTGTAGCAGTGAATTAGGGGGCATACTAACTGTTTCTGCTAGTGTGTGATATGTAGTGTTCTGTACATCGTAATAGTCTAAGCTAAATGTTTGTGTACTAGCTGACGCATTATTTACGTAAATACTTTTAATATTAGCTTCATAATTAGCAGGGACTGTGTATAAGTCTACATTACTTGCAGTAAGAAGTTTAGCTATCGTACGATTTTTAGTTGTCATGGTGCTGTGTTCTCTATATAGATAATGTCAAAGGTCGCAGAAACTCGTAAGTCAGCATTTGAACTGTCTGCTACAGCACGAAACTCAATATCGGTTTTTTCAAGTATTGGCTGTGGGCAAACAATGTCTTGATGATATGACGCTTGAAACAAATCAAACTTCTGTTGAGTACGAAATACACCATTTAATTCTCTTGTTATCATTCTTATGGTAGCAACTTTATTGTTCTGTACCGTAAAAGCAGTTGTATCTACTTGAAATAAATAGCCTGTATAACCTGCAGGTACAGTCCATACTGCCATCAGGGTTTGTTGATGCAAAGCTGATACATAAGCGTATGTTGTGCCACCATTTGCAATTGTGATGTTTCCTGCAGATGCTGTGCCACTTGCAACAAAAGCACGATTTACTCTTAAAAAGCTACCTGTTGTTGTTGCAGTTCCTGATGCATTCAGTGTTACTGTTTCAGATAATTCATTGTAACTTGCGTCTAAACCTTGAATGGTAACTTGTACGTTTTCGTCTGTAGCACCTGAACTACTTGTCGCTGTCATTGTTACAGCACTAGATGGGTAAGCATATATACCACCCACATCCCAAATGGTCTCTTCGATGTTTTGTATTTCTTCGTTATATCCGAATTTGAATACACGCTTGTGTCCAGCAACAAGCCCACGAGATACCTGTAGGTAGTAAGGGTAGTCACCTACCCCGCCACCAAAGGTTACTTTTTCTGGATAGCTAGTAATACTCATTATGCTTGTCTATTCCTTTTACCTGCAGTCTTTGTACGTGCAAAAGACCTATTCTGTGAAGGACGCTGTACAGATAAGTTAGAACGTCTATTGTCTGTAGGATTACCATTACGATGGGCCACGTCTTTACCGTCACCCTTCCTAACAGCACCAGACTTGATTAAAGCCCCACGAGCCGCATTCCTAGCAGTACGCCGTTTAACTTGTGTAGGGTTAGCGTGGTAATTGTCGTACTCCTTACGGTAGTTACGCTTCTTAGCCACGCCTCCTACAGACATCTTTTTCTTCTTTGCTGGGGCTTTCTTTTTAGCGGGGGCCATGTTATTTATTACGCTGTGTACCCGGTACAGATGCACCGCAGTTAGCGTACCCACCTTTAGCCATCTTTTTGGTAGCGTAGCCACCACCCATCATTGCAGTTCTGTCTGCATTTGACAGTCTATCTAGCTTACGTTTAGCAGCCTTCCGAATAGGTGCTGGTGTTTTAGGGTCAGCAATAGTCTTTGTTAGTTCCGTCACGTTCATGTTTTTTACAGCATTGTCCATTGTGTCGGTCTTTGATACAGGTGTTTTCATTTTAGCCATTTTATTTCCCTTTTTGTAGACGTGCTTTTTTCGCTGCCGCTAATGCTGCTTTTCCTGCTTTAATGTTTCCTTGAGTACCTGCCGCCGCTGCCTTTGCTGCTGCTGAACCTGTACCACCGTACATTTTCATAAGTGCTGCACGTTCAGCCGCATTGCTAGGGAAAATATTACCTTTAGGACCAAATCCTGTGTTCTTACTTGCTGAAATAGAAGTACGTACAGCTTTGTTGTTAGGCTTTACTACAGTCTTTTTTGTCCCACGCTTTCCACCACGTGTTGCTGGTCCACCACTACCCGGCTTCAGATTTGTGCCGCGTATTCCACCGCGTGTTGATGGTCCACCGCCACCCCGTTTATTGCGAGATGCTGCATCTGCAGGTTTTCCATCCCTTATAATTTTATCTGCTAATCCTACACCTGCGGCAACTACGGCTGCTTTTTTTAGATTACTGCTAGTTGACGATGCTACAGGTTTTGACGTTGCAGGTTTTTTTAGTTCAGGTTTTGCCCTAGTTTTAGAAGAAGTTACTGTAGCTTTTTTCATACCCGGCTTTGGCATACGCTTCGCAGCAGCAGCAGAAGGTTTAACACGTGTAACTGCTTTACCCGGCTTTGGCATTACTTTTGGTTTCTGTTGTACTCGCGCTGCCTCAGACTGTGGTTTAGGTTTAGGTTTAGTTGCTTTTGCAACTTCACTTTGCTGTTTTAAATTTTTACCTGCTTGTTCTATTGCTTTCTTTGCCTTAGCTTCTTTTGCTTTAATAATAGCTTTACGAGCCGCTTCAACAGCTTTTGGCCCTGTAAGTCTACCAAATTTAAATACACCCTTTGCAATAATACCACCCGGTATTGCTAGTGACGCTAGGTCAGCCATTAGTCGTGCATACTTTTTTTCGTCAGGTTTTTTACCTTGTGTGTCATAATATCTACCCGCGTCTGATCTAAACGCTTTAGGTACAGTAAACATATTATCATCATCTTTAGCCATTGGTGTCTCCTATACTACCATTTAACTTTATGAGACCAGTACTTCGCTGACAGCTTGCTGGTCGGCTTGCCCTGTGCATTGTGACGTGCGTAGTAGGACTTCTTACGTGCTTTGTCTTTAGCAGACTTAGGGTTCTTCCCAGCACCTGATACGCCTTGCTGTCCAAAGCGAATAAATTTATATGTGTCACCTTCTTTAGCCATTACGCAGTGTGACTTAGTTGGATGCTTGGGAGTACGCTTCGGCTTATTAACGCCAGTAAGCCCCTCCTCCTTCATCTTAGTTTTAACTCTCTCAGGTACACTCATATCTCAGTTCCTTTAGGTACACACTTGTATTCATATTTATGCGGCACAGGAAATAAAACCTGTAACTCCGTCATCATCTGATATGCTCTCATCACACACTGCTCTTCAGTAGGGTATGGGCCACGAGTATCCACTGCCTCTACACACGTGTCTGGTGCAGTCATTATACAAGCTAGTACTATGGCAGTAAACATTTAGCTACTCGTTCTTCTCTGTCCAGCCCTCTGCTCTCATAGCATCTTCTACGTGCTTCAAAGTAAAAGAACGACCATAGTGTGCCTCTACTGCCTGTCGCACGTAGAAAACATCACTGTGGGGTATGTGGAGTTTGTCTAATGTATTATTTACGATAGCATTATAGAATGCATCAAGTACATTGTCTGTGTATAGTTTTACAGATTTCTTCGCCATTGTCAAGAACTTTCTTTATTAATACGGATATATCACTTATATGTACACTTAAGTGAGTTAACGAAGAAAATGTCTTCCATCTAAGTGTGCATTTAAGTGTTCTTTTATTTTAACTAAAACATCTAAGTGTGCATTTAAGTGTAGTTTAGTTATAGTGTAATTATATCCAATTTACCATATCTTGTCAATCCCTAAAATTAATAAGGCACTTCATTTTCTTATTAGAGTGTGACATTTATGCAACACTATTGGTATATGTGATTAAAAAATAGGCATGTTGCACATTGCTTGTGCATATAGGTGTAACAGTTACCCTTGTGGTTAACACTCTATTTTCCTGATCTGTGTAGATATACGTATACATATACTACGCTACGCCGGGTGGCTCCTGCATACCCCCGCAAAAAAAGATAGATCTCTCTGCAAATTGGGCAAAAATAACAAAAGTATCGGTGAATATAACGTAAAGCATTGTTTTTGTTGATGTTTTATAAGCATTTAATCCCGCGTCAATTGATCTGTTATCTATTGACGTTTATAAACAGTAGTGAAAAGGCATGCTTTACCAAACTACACCGGATGTTGAACAGCCGTGCATGATATCCCCTAAGTAATACTTATATAATACAAATAAAAAAATTTTATTGTTGATCGGGGTATTGAATACTGCTAATGAATACCTACATAAACACTATGTCCAATTATATGAAAGTTAAACCAATGACTAATCAAACATATCACAAGATTATTGAAGATTGCATGGCAGATTTTAAAAAATGGGGGTATGATCTTCACGACATTGCCCGCGAAGAAAATATGGTAATGACTAGCCCTGTTTCCCATTTTAAGCACGGCGCAAGGGAACAGGACGCTATTCTCCACGCGCTTGCTTTGTTTGAAGCCGATTTATACGAAAACCTAAAATAAGGGATTTAAACCAATGAAACAGATCCAGACAAATAGCGGCGATATCGTAAATGAAATAGCATTGCGGCATGTCGGCCCCGGCGATCTTGTAAAACGCAAGCCGGATGCAAAAACAGTCTATGTCGTCAACCACTATGATCGCGCAAGTAAAACATGGTCGTTATCCGACTGGCACGATATGAATCGCGAGATATTTCTGAAAAGTAATACGCTAGTCTATGTCGGCTTTGAATTTTAATCTAATCGAATAAGGATCTAAAACGATGGAAATGACGAAAACACAAATCGCAATCAACAACAACGTTTCAGTGTATAGCAACCGCGTTAAATCGGTTTCCGATGGCATGGGAAAAACCGAACGAGTGATCAAGAAAAGCACGAACGTCAAACTTGGCAAAAAAGTCACGCGCGGCAAATTAAAAGGCATGCCCATTTACACTGTAACATTACAAGAACGCGCAACGTGCCCGATATCGTGCAAGCATTATTCGACTTGTTATGGCAATAATATGATGTTTGCGATCCGCTACAATGCGGACGATGAATTGCTTGCTATGATGGAAAGCGAATTGCATGACTTACAGGCAAAGCATCCGAACGGCTTTCTTGTGCGGTTGCACGTTTTAGGCGATTTCTATTCGGTTTCATATGTCGCACAATGGGCGAAATGGTTAGGCATGTTTCCGGCTTTGCATGTATATGGATATACCGCTAATCAGTTTGACGCGGTAAACGATACCGAACGCGGTATCGGGCAAGCTGTAGCGTCATTGCGTGCCGCTTGTGGCATTAGGTTTGCTGTTCGGTTCAGCGGATCATATAGCGATCAATTCGCGGCATTATCGGCGGATGAAAAACAGGCGCGGGATATGCTAGCAGATAAACAGGCCTTCCAATGCCCCACGCAAATAAGCAAAGAAACAGGCAAGCTAGCTAAAAAAGACGAGGAAACATTGGTTAGTGATTGCGGCGCGTGCGGCTTATGCTGGCAATCATCAAAGCCGGTCGTGTTCCTCACTCATTAAGGCAAAAACCAAAACGTGCTAGGCATCACGCAAAACTGCCTATCATGCCTATTTTATCGGGCATGGGAACTATCATAGGCCGATCGCGCAGAAAAATACAGGCTAGGCTATCGCGCAGAAAATTGCAAACTAGGCTATCGCGCAGAAAAATATTTAATTTATTTTTGTTTAGACTATTGAATATCTCGAATTAATAACCATATGTAATACAAGACAACAGAAAGTGGGGTATGAAATGCAAACCGAAAAGATTGTTAAATTGCAAGGCAAAACAAGACATGGCAAGAACCGTGTCCATGAGCATGGTGTGCTATGGCAGGTGTTGCCCTTGCCTAAAAGCACACCAGCATGGCCTAGTGGGTCAATGCTCTTGCAATCCATCCAGACTGGTGATATACGCTGGATGACTGATGACTTTGAAATTGTAACCACATGGCCTATGGAGCCACCTTTTACGGGGTAAATGATATGAGTAAATGTGCAAGTTGTGACCAGCGCAATGCATCCATATACTGCCATGACGCGGATGATGTATTTTGCTATGAGTGCTATGGCGGCCATGAAAGCGACTATGAAAGCGACTATGAAAGCGGCTATGAATGCGCTAGGCTGGAAATGGAATTTGACGGTCTAGATGCCGCCCATGCGTTGCTATCGTTTGATATTGACCCTGCTGATAATGCGTTTCAATATGGCTTTTATAGGGCTTGCATCAACGAGATGAAAAAGCGGATTAAAAACTAAACTTGAAAATGTGCTGGGTATCACATAAAAATGCCCTACGCCTATTGACATTTATTTAAGCAGTTATTATTTAATATTCATCAGGCCAATGCACTCGCTTTTATAGCGCAGGGATAGCCAGATAACCCAGACTAAGACTGTAACCGCTTCGGCAACGTCAGCTAGTCGCGCCTACCACATACCCGATAGCAGGTTGTCGGGCTGGTTAAACCCAGAAATAACCTGCAACGCCTACGCCTACGCCTATTGACTACGCGCTGTTTGAAATAGTAAATATACCAAACATATCTGGGGGCAGTCTTATGCCACTTGTGATTGCCCCCTAACAAATTTTTTAATTGACAAGCTGTCAATAAGGGCTTATATAAGGCCCACACAATAAAAATGTAACCAACACAGGAGAATATAAAAATGGCTACTCGTAACTTTGAAATTTCACTAGGTTCTTACACTCTTGAGGCATACGTTCGCGCTAATGGCGGCATGACCTCACAAACGCGAACCTTGCTGAATGATAAAAATTACCTGCGTGTTAACCGTTTAGCTGAGAAAAAGTTTAAGGTGTCACTCAGCATGACACAATGCCAGATTGCGGCTCGTAAAGCGGCACGAGCATTGAAGGCAGAGTATGGCACAAAAATTCAGGACAATGCCCCGCTAACTTTCGCAATGGTCCTAAAATGGGCAGAGAATGAGATCAAAGGCAAAAACTCAAACCCGATTGAGCCAGAAGAATTTGGTCTGGTCAGTGTTACTGATCTGCTTTGTAAAACTAACAAGGCAGTGAAGCTGGAGGTAAAACCTCGCCGCTTCTTCGGACGCAAGGCAAAGACTGCCGCATAAATAAAAGGTGCAATGTCTATTGACATGGTGGGCATTGCACCCCATCTTTACATCATAAGCAAACAAACTATAGAGGACGTATCATGACGAAAGCACAAAAAATATATCGAGTTTTTCGGGAATTTTTGCCAAGGGCAGAGGCACGTTATGCCACAATTCAATTACTAAAAATACAGGCTAATAAGAGGTAAAATGTATTATGTATATCATGGGATTAATGTTTATGATTGTATCGGGTGCAGTCTGTGGTCTATTTGGTTTTATCCAATTACACGAGACAGGCGCACCATTGTGGGGTTATGCTATCGCTGGTAGTGTTGCCTGTTTTGTAGGTGGCTGGATTATACTAGCTGAACAATTAAGTGAGGAATAGAAAATGACTATGACATGGAAAAATATAGAGGCTAGTGGTATGTCCGAAAAAGACAAGCAGTACATGGTTATGTATGGTATGCCTAAAGAGTGGCTAGATGAATTGGTAGATGACTGGCAAGAGCCTATGATGGGTGGTCACTACATGCTGGCTATGTCTATCCTATCTGATGCACAGGAATGCATTTCTCGTGGCAAGGATGAGACTGCAAGGCAGTACATCAATCGTGCTAAGTATGTCATGCGCGAATGGCGTGACGTAGATTTGTAGGATAACAAGAGGTTGACTATGAGAATAAGAAACACTATAAAGAACCCAGTAGCCGCCGCAAATAGAAGGCGTGTGGCTAGTGTAATACCAGCCCATAAGGGTAAGGGTACATCAGACAAAAGAAAAGAGGACAAACGAGATGCGTACAAATATCAAGAAAATGCGGATAAAGAAGGTCAGTAAGAAAGCCCCTAAGTGGCAACAGCAACGGCTTAAGGATCAGTCTTTGCGTGTGACCCTTATGAACAGATCATTTGATCTTAGTGAAACAGAGGATGAAGCAGTAGCCATCCACCAAGGTAGGAGATACCCATAATGCCTAATCATACAGATAACAGAGTAATTCTGTCACACGATGACAGCCAACAGATTGACATGATTTACAACATCATGAACACAGAGGACACGCCGCTGTGCCAGACACTTATTCCTATGGATGAGTCTTTGCTTGATGGCGGTGACTGGTATGACTGGCGGCTGGATAACTGGGGGACTAAGTGGGACATCTACGATGCACACTGCACCCGAATGGATGCCAACACACTTGTGCTGTCGTTCCTATCTGCATGGTCACCACCTGTCGGTGTCTTTGACAAGCTAGTGGACATGGGCTTTGAGGTTAATGCCCGATACCTAGACGAAGGGTGGATGTACATTGGCGAGTACGATAACGGCGAGGATTGGACGACAGATAACGTAGAGGGTGTAGTAGATACACGCCCAGAACTGGACGATGAATTTGGTATCAGTGAATACCTAGAGGAGAACGTAGAGGAGATTGACAATGGAAGAACTACCACTTGACCATGAGCCTTGCCTTGAACATTGGGCTAAATGTTTAGCTGATGATGACATAGCCACAGGCTATCATACTAATTGGGATTATGCCTATGAACAGGCGTGGCATCAGCTGGATGCTGAGTACAACTATGATTATGAATATCAATGGTCGTAAAGGAGAAACGATATGCCTAAGTACGAAGTAACCCGAAGCTATACTGTTGTTTGTGTTGCCACCGTTGAGGCCGATTCACATGAACACGCAGAGGAATTGGCTCGTTCTGGTGACATGCATTGGAAGGAATACGATGGTGACTATGACACAGAAGTATATGTTGAGGAGATTCCACATGAACTGCTGGCATTGTAAGACAGAACTTATCTGGGGTAGTGACCATGATGTATCAGATGAGTATGCGAATTACTCAATGTTGACACTATTACATTGTCCACACTGTAGCAGTGAAGTAGAAGTATTGTATCCTAAAGAGAAGATGGATGAGGAGAACGAATAGATGTATCAGATTATTGGACAAGATTTTTGTGACCATTGCAAGACAGCACAGACTGTGCTTACGCAGAACAATCAAGAGTTTAGATATCGCAAGCTGAATAAATACCTGTTGCGTTTCTTCAATAGGTGTGGTTATACTACAGTACCGCAGATATGGCACAACGGTGAGTATATCGGTGGCTGTAAAGAATTGATTACCTACTTAGAGGAGAACAAATAATGACGCTAGTATTATCTGACTATGAGCGTGGCTACCTAACCTGTTTCTATGACACTGTTGTCTTTGACTCGATAGCATACGAGGATGACGAGGATTGGTTCGGTGTCCAGATAGGTGACAGAATGTTTGATATAAACAGCAGGATAGACGAGGACACTGGCAAGGTTATAGCTATCGTCTATGAGTGTAACAAGGTACACGATAACTGGGAAACTAACCGCCAGAATTACTGGGTTTTAACAGACGAGGAGAATAAAGATGGCTAAAGTATATGGAATGGAGTACTATGAGGCTTGCGTACCGTCCTTTGGCAGTGATGGTCATCCTGACCTGCTTGCATGGGATGATGCAATGGACAGCAACGAGAGTGACAAAGAAATATGGGCAACCTTCCACGATGACGAAGCGGCAGATTTGTGTGAGCCTATTTTAAAGCGTCTGTTTGCATCACGCGAGGAAGATGCCAAGATGAGATGTGATGAAGCCACCTTCATCAACGAAGATGTGCGCGAAACACAGAAAGAACGTGTTTCAATCGAGTATTTTTGGGAACAAGTGTTGTACATTGATAACGGTTTTGACCCCGATGAGTTTAACTGGTCAGACACAGACAGAGATGACAATGAGTACTGGTGGTCTTGCGTCCATAATGACTACAAAAATGTATTCCCACGCCCAACAAACAGACGAAAGCATAAACAGCAGATGAGAGACGGTTTGACAAAGCAAGTACCAAAAGAACAAGACTTCCTGTCTGTTGTAGCCCAAGACTTAATACGCGAACTTGAGTTTTCGTTTAACCCTTATGATATGTCTTGTGATACGGCAGAGGATATAGCTAGAGAAAAGTTTGACAACATCCTGCGTTTAGGCATACAGTTATACCGTGACCACAGCAAATATTACTAGGAGGATGACAATGAGAATTAGAAAACAATGTGAACAGGACTTTCAATTCAATCCAGAGGCAAGTCTACCATTCAACATGCTAGTGCATGTGTTTGGCTTTATACCTTGGGCTAGTGCAGACAAGGATGACTATGCTGAGATGCGTATTATCCTAGCTGAGATGATATCAGCCATTGATGAAGCAGAGGAGGAGATTGAAAATGATAACGATTAACCTACCACCGAAACAGGTCAACGCCATACTGGTAGCACTTGACACAGAGATTGAGATTCAGCTAGGTTTCGTACCAGATTGGGAAACATTCCCAGAGATAGCCGCATTGCTGATGGCATACTACACAACACGTTGTAAATTTGAGGAGAATCAAGATGACATATGAAATCACACACAAGCAACGCCTTGAACTGCTAGAGGCACACAATAATCTAAGGACAGCCCTGTCTAATGTGTCGGAGTGCCAAGACCTATGGCTGTCTGACGTAGGCAACCTAGAGAAGCTACAGTATAGCCTACACCGCATCTTTAAGTTTGTACCATCCCAAGATGAAGATGGGCGTAGTATGTACTGGGGTGCGTGGGTACTTAGCGAGGAAGATTCCAACGATGATTGAAGCGGCACTCGTATGCCTAGCACTTAACGTGTACCATGAGGCCCGTGACCAGCCCTTTATTGGGCAGGTTGCGGTAGCCCAAGTGGTGATGAACAGGGTGCGTGATGACAGGTTTCCCGACAAGGTATGTGATGTGGTAAAGCAAGGCCCGACATACTCATGGGCAGAGGACTACCCTGTGCGTCACCGCTGTCAGTTTAGCTGGTACTGTGACGGTAAGTCAGATAAGCCAACAAATACAAAGGCTTATGAACAGGCAAGGATGATTGCCCACGGTGTGTACTACGGCAACCTCGATGACTTTGTTGAGGGTGCGACACACTACCACGCTACATACGTCTACCCTGAATGGGCCAAGAGCAAGACACGCACGGTCAGGATTGATGACCACATATTTTACAGATGGGACTAATTAAGGGTTGACTACGCGAATAATTACTGATATAAAACACCATCAATTAACGATAGGAGAATAAATATGCTAGATTACATTCCAGAACACCTCGACTTCAACGTAGAGTTTGAGCCTACCAAAGTTGAGGATAAGAAGTACGTTATCAATGGTGATACAGGTAAGTACATTGGTATCGTGGGTGACGGTTTTACCTGCGCCAGCCACGGCGACTTTTTTCGCAAGGTTATTAAGGCAACAACCGAAACTCTGGGAGAAGAGGAAACTCAGGGGGCAACTATTAATTGGCGTAGCGCACATAAAGACGGCTGGGCTATGATGGACGTGACCCTGCCTAAAGTTACTACCAAGATTACTACTGACAAGCATGAAACTACGCTGATGAAGCGCATCATTGCCCTGCATGGTGTCAATGGTACTTGCTCTAACACTGTACTGTTTGGTGCTATCGACTTCTTCTGCACTAACGGTATGGTGCAGGGCGATCATGCCAAGACAGTGCGTAAGAACACCAGCAACTTTGACCTAGACATATACATTGAAAGCCTTAAGAAAGCAAAAGAGGGTTTCGAGAAAACCACAGAATCATTGCAACGCTGGGCCAACACAAGCCTAGTCACTACCAATGTCAAAGAGGAATTAGAGAAAATGCTACCGTCTAAAAGCAAAGCAGAGAAGATGTACACGCTGTATAATCAAGAGGTAAGCACTCGTGGACGCAATCTGTGGTCACTTTACTCTGCCTTCACCAACTATGCGACATATGCAGATGAACGTAACGGTTTCCTACAGCGTAACACAGGTAGTGACACACAACCTAAGTCACTGTTCATGCGTGAGGTTGAGGTAGCTGGCTGGGTTGACAGCCCTGTGTTCAAATCACTTGAGGTAGCGGCATAATGAAACTACATCAAATAGCGGATGAATACTATTTGTCCCATGATTTCAAGAACTTACGCCAAGAAACTAAGGCACACTATAAATACTGTCTTGGCAATGCGCTAGCTACATCAGTAGATGGTGTAGTGCTTGGCAGGGTGGATGGCACTAAGCTGCCCACCAAGCAAGCTACGTTGGCCTATGACCTTTGGTGTGATCGCGGTATTACTACCGCAAATCACTTCCTTGCTGTCGTCAACATACTATATAAATACGCCATGCGTATGGAACATTGCACTAAAAACCCCTTCTTGGGCATTCGTAGGAGAGCCACACAGTCCCGCAAGGTTGTTTGGAGTAGGGAAAGTGTCAGAAAGCTATTAGACGCCGCCTACAGCGATTTTAGCACCCGCAATATAGGTCTTATTGCACACATGGCATACGCATGGTGTCAGCGTGTAGGTGATATGCGCTTGCTCACATGGGATGCTATTAACTTTGAACAAAAACGTGTCATCATACAGCAATCCAAACGTAATGCGCAAGTAGAATTGCCTGTTGACGATGATTTGTATGATATGTTGGTAGAACAGGAGCAACACTTCGGCTTTCAGTCTTTCGTTGCGCCTAGACCTGAACCGTATAGAGGTACATACCGTCCCTATACAATGTATAAGCTACCGCTACACGCTCGTAAGTTGATGGATGCCGCAGGACTACCAAAAGAACTACGTCTCTCTGACCTGCGCCGCACTGGGGTGACAGAGATGGTGGATGCAGGGGTAGGTATGGGACAAATCATGTCGGTTACAGGACATGCTAACCCACAATCAGTTAAACCGTACCTAAAAAATACGTATGCATCTGCAAATAATGCATTGACAGCACGAAAGAATGCATGATATAAGCATTCAACTGCCGCAACGAACTATTATAATATATATATTATTATACATATAGAAAGGACATATATATATGATACATGCAAGTGACTTTGATGTAGCTAATGGCGAGACTAAACGTATGAACTGTCCCGAATGTAAAGGGTACAAGACATTCACCGTGACTAACAATATGGGTAGTCTTGTATGGAACTGCTACAAAGTAGGTTGCAGTGCAAGTGGCGGTACTCGCGTACATCTTACCGTAGATGATATCAAGAAAGGCTTTAAGGGTAGCACAGAAGCACCACTAGAAGCCTTTGACCTACCCAAGTACATCTTACCTCGTAGCGGTGGCCTGTACATGGACAGGTGGTGCGATAGATGGGGCTTAGATGCTGACGCACTGGGTCTGCACTACGATGTCAAAGAAGACCGTGTAGTTTTTCCTGTCATACATGACGGTAAGATGGTTGATGCTACAGGTAGATCACTAGGGAAAAGAATACCCAAGTGGAAAAGATATGGAAATAGTGGCTTGCCATACACATCAGGTTGTGGTAAAGTCGCCGTAGTTGTTGAGGACTGTGTGAGTGCAGCCGTTGTTGGTTACGGTTCCTTTGTCGGGGTTGCGCTATTGGGTACATCGTTATCTGATACGCATAAGAGGTATCTTGCACAGTTCTCAACAGCAGTCATAGCGTTAGACCCCGATGCTCTACCCAAGACGCTTCAGATGGCTAAAGAATTACGTGGACACGTTTCGGATGTTCGTGTATTAAGGTTGGATGACGATATAAAATATAGAAACCCGACAGACATGGATAAGCTAGACGCTATCCGCAAACAGATAGGAGAATAACCATATGGAATTATCATTAATCAGAAGCCTAATGGACAAGGAGTTTTACGATGAACATCGTGGTTCACGTTGTCCTGACCGACTATTCAGTAAAGATGTTCGTAAGATCAAGCAGTCTATTGACACAGCTATGGATCGGTACGAGCGTACTGTGACACCTGATGAGATTGAGGCGTTGTTCATGGCTAACAACCCGACACTCACCACTGCACAGAAGACAGCATACTCTGCTTTATTTAGCAGTATCAAACGTGAAGCCCCTATGGGTGGTGACGTAGCACAAGAGGTGCTATCTAAACTATTCCAGCAGGTTATCGGTGAGGACATTGCTAATCTAGGATTTGATTATGTCAATGGTGACAAGTCTAGTCTTGAGCCGCTACGTCAGATGCTTGAGCAGTATGGTGATGACTTCACACCTAATCTAAAGATTGAATGGGATGACATCGACATCGAAACACTGCTTGCTCGTAATGACCTTGAGGCGCGTTGGACATTCAATATCTCTAGTCTTACACGCAAGGTAGAAGGTGTTAACGCTGGTCACTTGATTGAGGTTGGTGCTAGACCTAACACTGGCAAGACATCTTTCCACGCCAGCATCATTGCCGCACCGGGTGGCTTTGCACATCAGGGTGCTAACTGCATCATCTTGTGTAACGAGGAAGGATATCACCGTGTAGGTGCTAGATACCTCACTGCCGCTACAGGCATGACTATGCAAGAGATTAAGGCTAACCCTTCAAAGGCTCGTGACTTATACGCACCTGTAAAGGAACGTATCAAGATCAAGGATGCAACAGGCCGTGACATGAATTGGGTGGAATCCATCTGTAAGGCATACAAGCCTGATGTGGTACTGCTAGACATGGGTGACAAGTTCGCTAAGACAGGCGGCTTCTCTCGCCCTGACGAGGCTCTGAAGGCTAACGCTATTCATGCTAGACAGATAGCTAAACAGCATGAGTGTGCTGTCTTCTATATGTCACAGTTGTCAGCAGAAGCAGAGGGCAAGGTCATACTTAACCAAAGTATGATGGAAGGTAGTCGTACTGGTAAGGCGGCAGAGGCTGATCTTATGGTGCTGATTGCTAAGAATCCACCAGTTCAGGGGCGGGACGAGGAAGACACACAGCGTCATCTGAACATAGTAAAAAATAAGTTGACAGGTTGGCATGGCGACATACACTGTAACTTAGAATATCAAACAGCGAGGTATACAGTATGAAACTAACATTAGATGTAGAAAACACAACAACAGAACGTAACGGTAAGTTACATCTTGATCCATTCGAGCCAGAGAATACACTGGTTATGGTTGGGATGCTGACAGACACAGGTGCAGGTACGGTAGTTACCTTTGACCATTCAGAGTTTGAACAAGAGTCTGATGCGTTTGAGGTAGTGCAATCATCATTGGATGAGGCTACTGTCCTTATCTGTCACAACGCCGCATACGATTTGCTGTGGCTATGGGAGTCAGGCTTCAAGTATGATGGCCCTGTCTTCGACACGATGCTTGCAGAGTATGTGCTACAGCGTGGGCAGAAGGAGCCGCTATCACTACAGGCTTGTGCTGAAAGGTATAACTTAGATACCAAGAAGCAAGACACACTCAAGGAGTACTTCAAGAAGGGTTACTCTACTCGTGACATACCACACGATGAGTTGTCTGAGTACCTCAAGGCAGACTTACATGCTACACAGCAGTTGTCTGACAAGCTGATGCTACGGCTAAACAGCGAAGCAGATGCGGGTCTTATGAACACAGTTACGCTGACTAACCAGCTTGCTGTAACACTGGCTCGTATCTACCAGCGTGGCTTTGCTGTTGATCTGTCTAAGCTAGAGGAGGTGCGTCAAGAATTTGAACAGGAGAAGTGTCAACTTATTGACGACTTGCAAGTTCATGTTCGTAAGGTAATGGGTGACACACCTATCAACCTCAACAGCCCAGAGCAATTGTCTTGGGTTATCTACGGTCGTAAGGTTACAGACAAGGCTGATTGGGCTTCTATGATTGATCCATACATGCCTGACGATGAGTTTCGTCATCTTGTAAACACACGCACCCAGCGTCTATACCGTACTAATGCAGTACAGTGCAGTACCTGTAATGGTAGCGGCTATATACGTAAGACAAAGAAGAACGGTCAGCCGTTTGCCAAGCCTAGTAAGTGTCCTGACTGTATGACATCTGGCTTTCTGTTCATACCTACAGACAAACAGGCTGGCTTCAAGTTCAGACCACCTACAGCTAAGTGGGCCAGTGCTAATGGTTTCAGTACAAGCAAGGGTAATCTTCAGTTACTTGAGGCTGGTGCTAAGTCTAAGGGCATGGATGATGCTGTGGACTTCTTATCTAAGGTACGCCGACTAAGTGCAGTTGACACATACCTGTCATCCTTCGTTGACGGTATCAGGAACTACACCAAAGAAGGTACAAGTATGCTTCACGTTAGCCTACTACAACACCGCACATCGACAGGTCGTCTGTCGGGTGCTAACCCTAACATGCAGAACATGCCACGTGGCGGCACGTTTCCTGTAAAGAAAGTATTTGTGTCACGATTCGATGGGGGTAAGGTACTTGAGGCTGACTTTGCACAGCTAGAGTTTCGTGCCGCCGCATTTTTATCACAAGACGAGGTAGCAATTGAAGAAGTATCTACTGGATTTGATGTACATGCATACACCGCTAAAGTTATTACCGATGCTGGTCAGCCTACGAGCAGACAGGATGCGAAGGCGCATACATTCGCGCCGTTATATGGAGCGACAGGCTATGGAAGAACAAAAGCGGAAGCAGCGTACTATGAACACTTCAACGAGAAGTACAAGGGGGTTGCCGCTTGGCATTCCCGATTGGCTAAAGAAGCTATAGAAACGCAGAAAATAACAGCCCCATCAGGTCGGGAATACTCTTTCCCTGATGTGGTACGTAAAGCTAGTGGCAGAGTGTCCTACTTTACACAGATAAAGAACTACCCTGTGCAGGGGTTTGCTACAGGGGACATAGTCCCTTTGGCATTACTGCATATTGATATGCTACTTGACAGCATGCAATCCTGTGTGGTAAACAGTGTACATGATTCGATTGTGATTGATGTTCACCCAGACGAGGAGAAAGCTGTCATAGAAGTAATCAACGAGACTAACAGAGAGTTACCTAACTTGATAGCAACTAGGTGGGGTATAGACTTTAATGTGCCTCTACTATTAGAATCAAAAATAGGTAACAATTGGCTTGACGTTAAGGACGTAGCGTGATATAACTACGGACTATTCTGAAAAAACATAGGAGAAAAATATGACACAATTGACTACAATAGACACAAACGACTTCGCAGCTATGGCTAAAGCAATGGGTATTGCACACGAGAAAACTGGTACTTCTTCTAGTACATTACCTCGCTTGAAGATCAGCCATGCCCCAATCATGGGCGAGGCAGAAGTCAACGGCAAGATGATGAATATCGAAGTAGTAGAGGGCGGTAACTACAAGCTGGAAATCCCGGACAAGGAACCTATCTACGCTACTAGCATCAAGATGCGTCCATTCCTACAACGCTTCATGCACAAGCGTTACATTCAGGGTGACGCAAAGAAGCCCGGAACATATGTAAAGAGTATCATGGCTGATACACTTGACATTGACCTAAAGGATAATGCTGGAGGTTTTAACTGCGGTAAACCTTCTGGCTTCATCAAAGATTGGAAAGCACTACCTAAAGATACGCAAGACTTGCTAAAGTCTATCAAGCGTGTACGTGCTGTCTTCGGCGAGGTTGAGATGATTAATCCTACCAACGACAAGGGGGAGGCTGTAGAGCCTATCACATCCTCGTTCATTTGGGAGATTGACAATCGTGAAGCCTTCAAGGAGATTGGTAGCAACTTCGTTAAGTTGGCTAAGATGCAACGCTTGCCTATTCAGCATATCATCACAGCCTCTACAGAGGAGCGTACAATTCCAACAGGTGCTAAGTACTATGTACCTATCTCATCGCTTGACTTGACTAAATCTGTCGAGATTACGCAGGACGATCAGGGATTGTTTGCTGACTTCTCGTCTTGGATTGATAACTACAATAACTACATCATCAACCAGTGGACAGAAAAAGCTAATGCACATATGGAAGACGATGACATTAGTGTAGTTGATGATATTGTTGATGTTGAGATTGATGAAGAGGATGTAGCCTAATGCATCATCCTGCTGAACTAGCATTGCATCAGTACATGGAAGATGCTGTCAAAGGCAAAACCGAAATGTCAGAGGAGGTGATTGAACAAGTCTCCAATGACGTAGCTGATGCATTACATCGACAGTTCGGCAGTGGTAAAAAGAGGGGCGACTTTAAGTTGCGAATGTCCAACATAGGTCGTCCCACTTGCCAACTCTGGTACGAAAAGAACAAGCCAGAGGTGGCATTGCCACTACCGACTACATTCATAATGAACATGATGCTTGGCGATATTGTGGAGGCAGTATTCAAGGGTCTATTAAAATCTGCAGGAGTACGATATGAAGAGCCTGAACACGTTTCTTTGGAGTTGGATAACACTACCGTTAATGGAACATATGATATTGTTATTAATGGTGCTGTTGATGACGTAAAATCCGCGTCTAACTGGTCGTACACCAACAAGTTCGAGTCATACGACACACTTGCGTCAGGCGATAGCTTTGGTTATGTGGGTCAGCTTGCTGGCTACGCTAAAGCATCTGGCAAAGATGTGGGTGGCTGGTGGGTAGTGAACAAGGCCAACGGTCAGTTTAAGTACGTACCTGCATCTGGCCTTGACTTAGACACGGAAGTTGCTAAACTACAACACACAGCAGACACAGTAGAGGAGAATAAATTTGAAAAGTGTTTTCAACCAGTACCAGAGAAGTTTAGAGGTAAGGAGACAGGTAACAAAGTACTTAATGCGGGGTGTAAGTTTTGCGCTTATCGTTTTGATTGTTGGGATGATTTGACAGAACGCCCAGCAGTAATGTCCAAAGCAAAGGTTCCACCGATTACATCCTATATAGGAGATGTCGTTGTTCCATAAAGCGACTAGGGCAGCTAAGAAGTATGGGTATCGTAGCGGGTTAGAACACAAACTCTCTGTCTACTTGGATGAACGTGACGTAGGTTACGAATACGAGAAGATGAAGATTGAATGGGAAGACCTAGCCTACCGTACCTATACTCCTGACTTTGTGTTAGACAATGGTATTATTATCGAGACTAAGGGTAGATTTATGGCAGCAGATAGACGTAAGCATCTGGCAATTAAAAAGCAACACCCTAAGTTAGATATTAGATTTGTCTTCACAAACAGCAAGAGCAAGACCAGCAAGGGTGCTAAAGGTTCGTATGCAGATTGGTGTATAAAGCATGGCTTTAGATACTATGATCGTATTATCCCCGAAGATTGGTTAAAAGAAAAAGGTAAAAATACGCACGGCTCTTTCATAGAGTTTAGCGGCAAGAAAGTAAAAAGGAGATAATATGAACAAGCAACAGATTATAGATTCATTGGAAGAGGAAGACTTCCTGATACGAGTAAGGCCATTTGCTGACGACATGGGCAGTTGGAGTGGGGAGATTGACATATCCATTATGGCATTTGAAAAGAACCCACTAGACGATGAAGACTTTGACCAAGTTATGCACTTTGTTAAGATGATGTGTGCTACCGTTCCACTAATGGAACAAGAAGAAAGCCTCAGAGAATTAGTACATGAATACGTAATGAAAGTTATTGACAACGATACAGGTATTGATGTAGAACTAGAGGAAGAATGTGGTGTAGAGAAGACCTATGACGGTAACATAGTACACCTTAACTTCAACAGTAAGACAGGAGGTAATGCATGAGACACGAACAGTTTATGAAGCAAGCGGCGGCAGAGATTGACATGGTAAACAGCCCACCCCATTACAACCAGACAGGGATTGAGTGTATTCATGCCATCTCTGCTGCCACTAACGAGGGGTTTAAGTATTACCTACAGGGTAACATTATGAAGTACCTATGGCGGTTTGACTACAAGGACAAACCACTAGAGGACTTAGAGAAAGCCAGATGGTATCTGGATAAGTTAATCGAAGAGGTTATGGCAGATGGCACGAGTTAAAGTATTTCTGACCATTGACATTGACGAAGACGAGTACCCCATACCTGCAGATGGGCAGGTTGGGGAAGAAATTGAGGACGGTATCCGTGAATACTTCTATGATGTAGACGGTGCTGACATTAAAACAATGCGAACTATAACGGAGTAAGATATGATTAGTAATACATTACCAACAGACTATCAAAACTTCATCGCGCTATCACGGTATGCACGATGGAAAGAAGACGAACAACGCCGTGAGACATGGGGTGAGACAGTAGAACGATACTTTGATTACATGACTAACCACCTCAAGGAATCCTGCAAGTACGTATTGTCGGATGAATTACGTGGTGAACTAGAGCAAGCAGTACTCAATCAGGACATCATGCCTAGCATGAGAGCCTTGATGACATCTGGCCCTGCACTAGACCGTTGCCACGTAGGTGCATACAACTGCTCATACGTCCCTGTGGATAGCCCTAGAGCATTCGATGAGACTATGTACATCTTGATGTGTGGCACAGGCGTAGGCTTCTCTGTGGAGCGACACTGCGTTGAGAAGTTGCCTATGGTTAATGAGGACATGCATGAGACAGACACAGTGATTAAGGTTGGCGATAGTCGTCCGGGCTGGGCTAAGTCTCTACGTGAACTTGTGTCGTTGCTGTATGCAGGACAGATACCTAAGTGGGATACATCAGAAGTACGCCCAGCAGGTGAGCGTCTAAAGACATTCGGTGGTCGTGCCAGTGGTCCAGCACCTCTGGAAGACTTGTTCCGCTTCGTCATTGACAAGTTCAAGGCAGCAAAAGGACGTAGGCTATTCCCTATCGAATGCCACGACATCATGTGTAAGATTGGTGAGGTTGTTGTAGTCGGTGGTGTACGCCGTAGTGCATTGATTTCATTGTCTAATCTTAATGATGACCAGATGGCACACGCTAAGTCAGGTATGTGGTGGGAGAATGAAGGGCAACGTGCGTTGGCTAACAACTCTGTAGCGTACAAGACTAAGCCTGAGATGGGTACATTCATGCGTGAATGGGTGTCACTGTACGAGAGTAAGTCAGGTGAGCGTGGTATCTTCAACCGTCAGGCTGCAAAAACACAGGCCGCTAAGAATGGTCGGCGTGATGTGGAACATGATTTCGGTTGCAACCCTTGCAGTGAAATTATCTTGCGTCCATATCAGTTCTGTAATCTGTCTGAGGTTGTAGCACGTGCTAATGACACGCAGCAAACACTACGAGAGAAGGTACGCTTGGCTACAATCCTTGGTACATTCCAATCAACACTGACTGACTTCAAGTATCTGCGTAAGATTTGGCAGAAGAACACAGAGGAAGAACGGTTGTTGGGCGTATCACTAACAGGTATCATGGACAGTGACTTGCTCAGTGGTACATCATCACACCTTGGTAAGAACATTGGGCAGACATTAGAGAGTTTGCGTGACACAGCAGTAGAGACTAATGCGGCTATGGCACAACAGCTTGGTATCCCACAGTCAACTGCGATCACCTGTGTCAAACCATCTGGTACAGTGTCACAGCTAGTGGACAGTGCGTCTGGTATTCATGCAAGGCATAACCCATACTACATCCGTACTGTACGTGGAGATAACAAAGACCCACTGACACAGTTCCTGATGTCTGAAGGTATCCCAGCAGAGCCTGACGTAATGAAGCCTGACTCTACTACAGTGTTCAGCTTCCCTATGAAGTCACCCAAGGGGGCAGTCACTCGTACTGCTATGACTGCAATAGAGCAGCTTGATTTGTGGCTGATGTATCAGCGTTACTGGTGTGAACATAAGCCATCAGTGACCATCTCTGTCAAAGAGACTGAGTGGATGGACGTAGGTGCATGGGTATATAAACACTTCGATGAAGTGTCAGGCATCAGCTTCCTACCATTCAGTGACCACACGTATGCACAAGCACCTTATCAAGATTGTAATGAAGATGAGTACAATGAGATGTTGACAAAGATGCCAGATAGTGTAAACTGGTCACAACTGCAGGAGTTTGAGAAGGAAGACACTACATCAGGTGGACGTGAGTTGGCTTGTACTGCTGGAGTTTGTGAGGTGGTTGACTTGACAGCAGCATAAAGTTTCCAGTTGGGTGGCACTGGATAGCCGTAGTCAGACTATGGATGCCTGTAGAGGAAAATAGCCACCAACTCCCACCTATGCACTTTACGAAAGGAGTTAGACATGCGATATATGATTGACCCACCAAGCGGGTGGAAGTATGGCTTCCCAAAAGAATTGCCACAAGAAGCAGTGATGTTTTATGGCGGTGATGATTATGGATTGAAAGAAACCTTTAATCTCATGGAATGGTTTGTACAAGAAGGCTATCCCAAAGAAGAGATTGAAAAGTGTGGAGAACAATTCTGGTGTAGGCACTGGATTGAAAAGGATATTGACAATGCTAGGAAAGATTGATATACAGGAAGTCATGGAACACGAAGATGGTTCAGCAACCATCGTGTTTGACTGTGATGACGAAGCCACAAAAGCACTGATTAGTGAGGGGTTTATATCCCTAATTGAAAAGGCGATGGACCGCCATAAGGAAGGAGAAAACAAAGATGAAGATTAAGTTTGATACGTACACAAAAGATGTAGCAGCAGCGGCAGCAGCATTCAGTTCTCTGTATGCGTACTGTTCTGATTTAACAATCTCAAAGAATGATTGGCATGGTGGTGCTATCAATGTTAATGGAGAGATTGATTCTAGTAATATGGATACACTAGAGAAGGCAGTGCCTGATGGTACATTCAACGAAGACACAAGTAAACTCTAAACTAGTCTGGAAACAAGGTGAGGGGTGGGTACAACATAACCCACCTCGCAACCACCCCAGCTATAACGAGTGGATGAAACTGAAAGAGAAGGAGAAAGATAATGACAGAGCAAAACAAAATCACGATTAACGAAACTGAGTATGACTTTGCTGACCTTGATGAGCAGTCTAAATACTTTGTAAATCAGGTACGTAACTTGAAAGGCCGCATCACAGAAGCACGATTCAGCCTTGACCAGCTTGTTGCAGCAGAGGACGCTTTTAGCAAGGCACTGATTGCATCTGTAGAGAAGGAGAAAGACGAATGAAACGAATGATTATGGAGACAATGCTAGTACGATTCTTTCGATATCTAGTTGATTGGCGAAAAACACGTGCTATTATACGTGAGTTAAACTCGTTGACAGATAAACAGCTAAAGGATATTGGTATCATGCGTGATGAGATTAACCACCTAGTATATACAATGCAACAAGAGAAACAGCGAGGCTCTCGCAAAGGAGGTAAGTAATGTTAATGGATCAGTTCAAGGCCAATAAAGAGAATGCAACTACGTACACTAGGAGTAAGCCAGTGTTCGAGGATGGTGAGTGGTGGTACAAAAGCCCAAGTGGGTACAGACAAAGGGTGTCCACTCATGCTGCCAAGAACACCAGTAGGATGTTTGTTAACGGTAAGTACATACCCAGTTCTCACCCACTACACAAACCGGGTCGTTACAAATCACTAGACGATGCTTGGTCACACAACAAGATTGAAAGCGTAGCTGAAGGTGAAGTGTATGCCGTAATGAATACAGCGTGGCCTGATTGGGTTAAGGTAGGCAAGGCAGTGGATGCAGATGACAGGTGTAAGGGATACCAGACATCATCACCCTTCCGCGACTACGTTGTTGTGGCACGTATGGCTACAGACAATCGGCACAGCATGGAACGAGAGATGCACCGTACCTTTGAACACTTCTCTAGTGAACGGCGTGGTGAATGGTTTAAGATTGATAAACTAACAACCATTAAACTTTTTAACTACAAGATAAAGGAGAATATGCATGAGGCGTAATGGTTTAGGTAAGTACGATGCCCCATTAAGGATTCAATACCAGTGGGGCTATGACGCCTTTGTCAAGGGCCACACAACAGGAAGGAAAGGTAAACTATTTGCACGTGATAGTAACATGGACACAAACACCATGCAGCACCGTGAATGGGAGCGTGGTTATAACGATGCTTACTACGCTAATCTAAAGAAGGTACAACACAATGAACAAGCTAGAGCAAGAAGCTAACAACTGGATGAAAGAGAGGAACAAAGATATGAAACTACAAGAATACCAAGAGAAGGCCGCTGAGTTTGCCATCTATCCTAAGACACACGCAATCACCTACCCAGCTTTAGGGCTGGCTGGTGAGGCTGGTGAGGTAGCTAACAAGGTCAAGAAGTTCATTCGTGACGGTGCTGACCGTGAATCATTTGAGGTTAAGAAGTTGGAGATTGCTGCAGAGATTGGGGATGTACTATGGTACTGTGCGGCACTAGCCAATGACTTAGGCTTTGAGTTGTCGGCACTTGCAGCAGCTAACTTGAGTAAGTTGCAGGGGAGGAAAGACAGGGGTAAGATTAGCGGTGATGGAGACAATCGTTAGACACAAAAGAGGGGGCTTAATTGCCCCCTTACTCGTATCATCGTCTTGTCATTAAACCACCTTTGGCAAATGTCACAACTTTATCGTACACAGGATGCTCTACACCTCGTACATTAATCGTACCAATCCTATTACCTATTTTTACTTGTCCTTGTACTGTAGGACGCAGCTTCGGTTCTGTCTTAGATTCTGGATAATTTTTTAGTGTAACACCTTTAGAAAAATCTGTCTCTAGCGTGTAGTAATGTTTACCTTTGTGTGTAACAGAAATAACTGTATTAATATTGTCTGTGTCTACACTAGATTCTTTCCACTTCCACCCTGCCTTACTCTTAAACAGATTTGTTTTAATTTGTGTATTCCCCTTACCTATAGTACCTACTGAATCTACGTTTTGATTAGTCACGGTAAAAGAAGGTCTGCCATCAGGGTTTATTTTTATATTAGCACTAGGTACATTCATGCCAGTAAGATCATCACCAGTAATAGGATTTAAATACTTGCCACCTTTAGGTCTTTCACCTTCCGGGAACATTCTTTCTGGTTTAGGAAAGACAGGGATTGTCTCTGAAACACTAGAAACTTTATCACCTCTTTTATCCACCAAGCCAAAAAGTTTTTCTGTATCGGCTGTCTTACTTGGTAATGTAGTTAACTGTAACTCAGGATTTAAAAATCTTTTTTGTACATTACGGGCATCTACTTCCCCCGGAGTACCTCTGTATTTTCTATATGCCTCCTGTGAATCTAAATATGTTTCTTTCTGTAGCTGAACTAACTCATCAAATTTTTCTTTTTCCCAGTCTGCCATTTTTGCAATAATAGGTTTATATAAATCTCTAAATTCATCCATTGGTTCAGTAAAATCAAGCCCACTAAATGCAAGAGGCATTAATTTCCTGTGTTCTTTTGATTTTAATATTTCTAATTCGTCAGGAGTATATTTATCAAGACTATCCGATGTTTCTTTATTGGTTAAATAATAAAAAAAGTTTCGTCTTTCAGCACCAAGCCGTTCATTACTAAAAGTAGTAAATCTTTCTGGATTTGAGCCGAACTGTAAATCTTCCAGATCATCTACAGCGTGTTGCACTTCATGTAACAAAGTACTTAGAAATTCTTTTCTTTTTTGTGGAGCAACATACAAAGTTGTTGTACTAGGGGAATATATGCCTAATGTTCCACCCAGAATATCCTCTTCGGATAACGGTTCTACTCTATAGTTTTTTAATTCGGGGTACTCATTAAATAGTTCATCAAACTTTAGTACATCTGCAAGGACTGTTTCTGTCCTCATGGTTGGATCAGGCATAATTTCGTATGAGTCAGATGTACCCTCTATAAGATTCCTACGTTTAAAGTAGGGAAGTAAATCAACATCTTTTGTGGGTATTTCAAATCTTGGAGTATTAGATTCATCTAAAAACACGCCATTACTTTTTTTAAAGAGGTACTCTTCACGTTCTTTTGGTGTATCAAATTCTAAATCATCTGCTTTTTCTACCTCTTCATGAAATTTAGAAAACCGTTTTTGTGCATTTCTTCCAGTAGTACTACCAAATATACCAAGCACAGTTTCACCAGCTTTAGCTGAACTGACAGCAGCCATACCAGCAGGTGCTACAGCCCCTGTAAAGGCAAGAGGATCGAACCTAGCTACCTCACCGTCAGGTCTGTTCACAGACGAATACCCAGCCTCCATACCCATTGCTGCAGCCATCTGATCTTGTAAAAACTTATTACCGCCTTCTACTGCTGCAGCAGGTGCAGCCTTTAGAGCCTCTACCGCGTCTTCCTGCGTCTTTTTATCAGATAATAATTTTTTACCGTAGTCAAGTACAGATTTAGCACTTCTTACTATAGGCGCGTAGCTAAAGTCAGTCTCAACAGGACCGTACTCACCGGGAGTTTTGATTGTCATAGTCTCGCCGGGAATAGAATCCATACCTAAATCTTCTAAAGGTACTTGCTTTTCTTCTGGTGCTTTGATAACTTCTCTACGCTGCGGGGCATACAGATTATGTACAGTACCAATTATGCCAGCCTCTTCTTCTGAGGGCAGGCCATATTCGTACACAGTATCGTCTGCATCATCTACTTCTTGTAGGTCTACATTATTAAAAAAGTTACTATTTTGCATTAGTTATCGCTACCTACACTTACGCCCCATACTAAAACATTGATGTCTCTACCGTCTGCATCTTGAACTGTTTTATCCCTATCGTCACCTATCTTCTTGTCTGTACCAAACTGTTCTTGATACAACTCGTTTGCAACAGCTTGCTGTCTACGTGTTAAAGCATTCCATGCTGCTAGTGTTGTTCTACTGTAGGGTTTACCACGGCGTTTAGCTTCTTGATCTAATCTTGCTTTTGCGATTTCTACAGCACTTTTCTTTGTTTCATCTGCAAGTTCACTTAATAGTTTTCTTTGCATAGCAGGACCAGCTTCTTTGTAAGATGGACTATTTATTAATGTCGCAAGGGTTCTCTCTAGGTTATAGCTTCTTGGGCCACGTCTGGACAACTCTTGTCTCGTATAAAAATCTATACGATCATCTCCGGGGCGTCTATACAAATCAGTGTACATCATACCAAGACGAGCCATTTCTTTTTGTAGTGTGTTTTTTCGTACTGTACTAAAACCAAACAATTGTTTTTCTATCGGATTAACAGCTTTCAGTGGGCCTGTTTGGAACGGAGACACAGCAGGTTCATCATAGTCTCTTGTAGTAATAGTATCACCAGACCATGAAGCCAGAGGAACATCAGGAAGATTACGTGTAGCTACTTTGTACACATAGTCAAACCACGGCTCTTCTTCTCCTGTATTAGTAGCAGGAATAAGTCTTGACTGTGGATCGAATTGGCTGTACAGGTCTTTTGCTACGCCACCCGGTATAGTATACCTGCCAAGAACATTACCTACTATTTCTAGTACATTTTTTTCGCCACTTAAAATGTCATCATTAAGAAGTGAGTCTAGCAATTGTAGACCTGCGCCAGTTCTAAACGTAGAACCAATAGTAGCTTCTGCTAAAGCCTTACTATAATATTTTGTATAGTTTTCAGGGAACTGTGCTTTATCATTATATGCACGATACATCATGTCAGCCACAACCATAAATGGAGCCATAGGACCATAAATAGCTTTACCGTTTATGTAGTAGTCGTCACTTTTTTTAATCTCAAACCACTCTGCATCTTCACCTTGTTTCGCCCTCCAAGCAAGAGCAGTTCCAAGCATAGCTAAACCTGTCATTTGTTTAGGTAGTGCTTCTCTAAAACCTTCTTTACCTCTCGTTACTGTAGGTATAACCATCCCTATGAATGGCATATGGTCGTGCTGAAACTTTAACTGGTTAGCTATAAATCTAGGGAACGGCATAAAAGCAGACACAAGAAAAGGTACTTTCTGCTGTAACTCAATGCCAAATCTTGCCGCTTTTGATCCTAGACCTTTTCCACGAAACCCGGACTGATATGTAAATTCATATGCATCTTTAATAGCTGCCGTTCTTATGTCATCAGGTATGTATCCGAATCTTCCATTTTCAATAACATCATTCAGGTCAATACCTGCATCAGCTAATCTTCGTTTAATTGATGCAGCTAAAATACCCTGCTTAAAAAAGTTATCCGATGCAGTGTTTAGTATGTTTATTTTTCTACCTGCCCAAGCCATACGTGACTCTTTACCTACGTTAGCTGCCAAGTCAGCTTGCTCTCTGAACAGCACTTCAGCTTCATTAGGGAAATTCTTTTTAAACAATTGCCTAATCATTCGTGCTTCTGCTTGATTAAATAAATATTTAGTTGTATCACCTGCCCCGCTAAATATACTTTTAGTTGCTTGTTGACTTCTACCATATTTATCAAACAAAGACTTCATTACCGCAGGATTACTTTCTGCTTGTTCCACAATACGTAAGCCTTCTTCCAGACCATACTCTTCTATTACTCTTTTCTGTACAAATATTTTTTGTTGTTCTGGTGTTGTTTTTAGTAATAGTTCTCCAGCTTTAGGCAAACTAGAAGATACAGCATTGCCCACCTTATCTACTGCATTATCCATGACACGTGTAGTAGCATCAATAACAGTACGGAATGCACCACCTTCATTATTACGCATAGTGGTAGCAGGTTGGGCAGTCATAAAACTAATACCCATTCTGTCAAGGTCTTGTGCATTTTTATACAAATTATCTACAGCAGCTTTTACTCTACTTTTATCTTGCCCATCTGCAAACGCTCTTGCATCCTGTCTACTTATACCTGAAACACCTGCTTGATTTAATTCATCCATGTCTCTTAGTAAGTTATCTACTTGCAACTCTTCTGGTGACATCATGCTTCTTGGTTTAATACCAGAAAATGCTGTTTTAATTTGACCCAACTGTTGCAGTGTTCTACCAGCTTCTGATGCTTCTGCCGCATATATATAAGCAAATTGATCTAGTGTAATATTATGTTCTTCCATAATAGCAGCCACTTTAGATAAGTCACCACCACTAGATAAATCTCCTCTACGTAAAGCATTAGTAACAGCTTCCGTAATAGGTTGTCCTTCTTCTACATCTAATACATCTATTACTCGTATTGCAGCAGCCATAATATTTTCAGTTACTTCTGAACCTAACGCCGCTTCCATAGTCTCGCCGGGCATTAATTCTTTTTTCAGACTTCTACCAATAGCAGTCATATTAGGATCAATAGCCCTTATTTTTCCTCTTAGTTCTCTGACTGTATTTGGGTCTGCATTTCTTAATGTATTTCTTGTAGCCTCACTTGCTGTTCTTGCACGCTCCGCTTCAGCCAACTCAGATTTAACTAACATCTCGTCTGCTGCACGTTGTCTTGCTTCTCTATTTAACTTTGTTTTTGGTACTAATTTACCTGCTAACTGAATGCCGCCTGTAAGAAGACCTGCACCTAGAGCATTACCAACACCTGAAACAGCAGTACGCACACCAGTAAACTCTTCCTGTGCGCCTGTTGTTACACGAGTAGCCTCACCCAATGCACCCTGTACAGCACCAATAGTACCCTCTGCAATAGCAGCGCGTCCTACAGCACTGGTAGCAACTTTACTTAGTAGTTGACGTACTCCTAATCTAGCTACCTGCGTTGCAGCAACGCCAGCAGCTTTACCTGTACCGCCGCTGATAAGACCAATGTATGTAGATGGCGCACGTGCTATACCTTCGGCATAATCACCAAGCATCTTCCAAGACATATTTGTATCTACTTTGTCATAGGCATCAATAAGACGTGCAAAATTCTGCTTACCTTCAAGGGAAGCATTCTGTGCATATTCCAAGTCTCTTAGTGTTGTGACCTCATTGGTATCGTGAAAACGCATGTGTTCCATGAAACGATCATACACTTCTTCGGGTGAAAGAATACCCTGTACGCCTTCACGTTCTTGTAAAAAAGTATAAGCATCAGATAAAAACTCTTCATCTGATGCCAATGTTTCTTCATCTAGGTCTTGTATTTGATTATATGCTTTTAGCATAGACACCTCTATTAGTCATTAATACGCTTTAGTATACGTGCCATCTCTGCTTTAGCTGCTTCTTCTGCTTCAGCTTCATTCATAGTGCCTTGGTTTAAATACGCGGCTTTTAGTGCCTTTACAGCATCTTGCTGTATAGACATTGTTTCTGGACCTGTTGCTCCACTTAACGCATTTTCAATAGCACCCGGTAACTGACCTGCAGTTAAGCCTTCAAAAGAAGATATTGTAGTCTCAGCTGGATTGCGTAATTCAGCAGTTTTATTATAGATAAAATCTAGTGTTTCTGCATACGCATCTGTTTCACTCATTGCACCACCTTTTTGCAACTCTTTGAATTTTTTATTTGCCAGTGCTGAAATACGGATAGATTGTTGTGTTCTAGTATTATCCATTTCTTCCGTTACTACATTACCATCAACTATATTAGCTTTACCACCAAGACCAATAACTGCAGCTTTTTCAAAACGATTAATGAAACTAACTTTAAGAGGATCATCTGCAGGATCACTTAAACTAATTGTGCCTTTACGTAATGGATCATCATACGTGATATCGTCTGCTGCTAAAGCACGTAATTCATTAATATCCACACCTGCTGCCGCACCAAATGCTTCCATTTTTTGTTTCATTAATGCCGTATTATCACCGCCAAATAATCCTGTAAGGCCACCTGTGTAGTTTTTACCTGTAGTGTCTTGTACGGCATCTCCAATAGACATACCTCGATTTACTTTACCCTGTACGTTTTCAAGAATCTGATCTATTGTGAGACCTGTATCTTCATACGTACCAGAAATAGTCACAATTTCTCCATGAGGAATCTGATAACGTGAACCATACTTTGATCTTTGTGCATCTAAATAAGATAAAACCTCTTGGCCTTTTCCTTGACCCATGATAACTGCAATTTGATCTACACTAAATTTATTGTCGCTTAGTTGCTTGGCTAGTTTTTTATTGTTTTTATTCTTTTCTCTACGTTCCATAGCTTTAGGTAGACCCATTTGTGTCCACGTCTTCAAAGCGTCTTCTGTCATAGACACTGCTTCTTTACGCTCTTCATCTAGTATTTCAGATGCACGTTTAGCTGCACCACCAATAGCTGCTCCTAATCTAAAAGCCATCTATGCTCTCCTCGCCATTAGTCCAGTAGGTTCTTCTTCTGGTACTTCTACGTCCGTATCTGTTTCAGTATCTTCTGATATAGAGTCTGACATTGCTATGCCACTGTCTTGCTGTTTTAAATCTTGCAGTGCCAAGGCAAGAGAAGACTTTGAAGGCACAGTAGTGTCTTGTGGCTGACTTTCCACCGTATGTTTCACACCTGCTTTTGTGGCAATCTGACTAACTACTTCTACAAGAGCAGGAGCAATAAGCATACCTACGTCTACACTATGTAAGCCTTCCATTACGCCGCCTAGTTGCATTGTGTCCACAAGAGTATCAATTGGAACACCCAACTCAAGAATATCTAACATCTGATCTACTTGATTTTCTTGCGTCACACTATTGACGTAAAACTCTAGTGCTTGTTCTGGCGTAGTAAACCGTGGTGGTTTTTGCCACGGTCTGTCACCTAGTGGTGCAGTCATGCCTTGACCCGGAATAGGTGCGTCTAGTGTAGGTGCAGGAGCATTTTTATTAAACATTATGCCATTGCCTTTCGTACTGATTCTAGTAACTGTACTGATACGTGTTTATTTTTTTCTATTTTATCAGAAGTGGGTTTATTAAGCAAGCCTTTTGATGGCATAGCAATAGGTTTTGCATCCCTTTCTTTATCGGAAATATACTTAGTATTCATGTTTGCTAAACGTGTAAGATTTTTATGACTCATTTTAACTCCTCATAAACCCGCCAGAACCTAAACCAAGTTTAAGAACTTCTGTTACAAAGCCACCAACTGCTGCACTGGATTCATAGTCGCCCTTAATTTTTTGTACGTCTGCGGCTGCATCAGCGTTAATGTGCGCTACTGCTAACTGCATAGCACGTTGTGCTTCGTTCTCTGCTGTATTCCATGCCCACTCCATAGTGTCGGAATAGTACGACCACATATTGTTGTAAGCAGTGTCTGAGATATTCAAAATAGCTGCCGCATTAATTTCGTTAGCACGATTAATTGCGGCGGTATCTGCCGTAGCAATCTGTCTACGCCACTGTGCGTTTGACTGTGCAATAACTGTCTGGTTCTGCGCATTAAACTGATCACGTTGATTATTCATCTCTGCATTAAAACGGTTTACTGTGTTAGCCTGACCCGCATTGAACTGTGCCTGTGCGTTAGCTTGTGTAGCATTAAACTGTGAAGTCTGCTGACCAAGATTAGCAAAGAACTGGTCAACTTGATTTTGACTAGATGCATTAAACTGCGCTGCAGCATTAGCAGCAGCTTGGTCAGTAAACATAGATTGTGTACGCTGCTGTGCTTTAAACAACTCTGTCTGCTGCTGGTTAGACAAATTAGCCATGTCCATCTGCATAAAGTTCTGTGCATTCTGTACGGCAGTCTGCTGGCGATTGTTAAGGTTAGCTGCATCCATCTGTGCAAGTGCAGCAGCCTCTGCCATAACCATTGCCTGTGAGTTAGACAGGTTGTTAAGGTTCATTGTATTTACAGCACGAGAGTTTTCTAGCTGTATCTGCTGTTCAGCAGTAAAGTTCATGTTAGCAATGTCACCAATACGTGCAGAGTTTTGTACACGTGCTTGGAAGGCTTGGTCAAACTCCTGACCCATGAACTGCGCACGTTGCTGTGCTGCAAGCATTGCACGTTGCTGACGGTTAGATAAGTTCTGTGCCTCAAACTGCGCAACAACAGCAGCATCAGCCTGTGCAATAGGAAGTGCAGCCTCTAGTGTAGCCTGTACGATTGCTTGACCAGCTAGGCTACTAGCACCTAGTCCACGTGCTGCCATAGCCGCTGTAGCATTACGCATAGCACCTGCTGCCCACGCTGGTGGATTAGAAGCATCAAAGTTATTTGTAAGTGATGCAAGCTGCCCTTGTACTGTAGCTTGTACAGAAGGTGTAGCTGTAGCTGCCTGTACCTGTTCAGTAAAGGTAGCAGCAGTCTGTGCATCAGCAGCACCAGTAATAAGTTCACCAGCTTGAATATCTCTTTGTACAGGAGAGTTAATTAGTGTAGCATTTCCTTGCGCTGCTGTCAAGTCCCCAACGCTAGTTGCTGTCTGTTGTGCAGCAGTTACCTGCGCACGTGGGTCTACAGTACCCTGTGCCGCCTGTGTAGCATTCATAGCTGCATCGACTGCAGGAGCCGCTGTAGCAGCTTCCATTACATTAGCCTGTGTATCTGCCTGTGGTGTTGACTGAGCCGTTGTAGCCATAGCTGTAGGCACAGCAACTGCACCTGTAATTGCGCCAGTACCCTGTGTAATCTCTTGACCCGGACCTGTTGGTGTCATAGCAGCCTGTGTCACACCGCCTGTAGGTACGGCTGGTGCAAACATACGCTGGGTTGTAGTGTCACCGATTGTGGTAGGTGTCGGTGTAGCAGGGGTAGCTGTTGCTGTAACGTCACCACCTTCTTGATACTTTTTAACCATACCGCCTTTAGCCATCTTCTGTGCAGCCATATTGTACGTATTCATCTGCTGCATACGCTGTGGGTCTTGCTCAATATAACTTTGAAACTGGTTCATGTCTCCAGTGTAGCCCATCGCACCTGCAATCTTCTTCATTGCTGCTGGCTTGAATGCTTTAAAAACTGCCATATTAGTTCATTCCCATAAATACTGTAACTACCATAGCTACCACCATAACTGTGCTGCCCATTATCATTGCCTCAAGACGCCACATACGTTTATCTAAGCCATCGAGTTTACCATTGACTAACTCTCTAAACATAGCGCATTCTTTTTCGTGGGCATCTAGTTCCATTTGTACCTTCAGTGCAGGTTCTATGTGTTGTTCTGGAGAAAATTTCATGTGTCAATACCTAATTTGTTATATACATAATTATATCACACTTTTACTAAAAAAGCAAGTGTTTTATACTATGCTAGACTGCTGAAAACGGTTATAGTCTTTGATTTTACCGCCTATGCAGTGTATGCTTTACCAGCGGTAATCGCAGCATTGGCAGCAGTCATGTCTTCTGAAGTCCAGAAGTCTTTTGCTACCATAATTTCCAGATGCTCTACGTTACGGTCAACACAATCTTGTTTGTCAGCCGCATCGTCATCTGCCATTGCATCACCAGCAATAATAGCATTGATGAGGTCAACGCTGTGACCCATCGCAGTGTAATGATGTGCAATCTGTTCTGCTGTAATTTCGTCCATTAGTTTACTCCTTAAAGTTCATCAGGCCAGTTGCCAATTGGTGCATTGCCTGTTGGTATGCCATCCGCATCAACTGGTGTGTCAAATAGTGCTACGAAAGCAGCGTGGTCTGCTGCACCGTCAATGCTTGCTTCAATCGTGTTGCTTGCTGTGCGAACAGCCGCACGGTAAGTTGTTACGTCAGCAGGTACAGTGTAGTCAGTAACCTCGCTGGCTTTGATAACCATCCAATCAGTAGGCTCTAACAGACTACCTGCTGTCACCTTTGTCTGGTTTTTCCACTGAGACTTTAGACCAAGCGTAACACCCTGCACACCTGTCATCGGGTCAATGATAGCATCGCCATCCTCGTCAACCCAGAGTGTGTCGCCTAACTCCTTCGGGGTTGATGCATCCCAGTAGAAGCGATTGTCAAATGGTGCAGGGTCATCTTCCCATACCAGACCAGCCGCAGTCTTCTCTGCATCAGACCAAATCATCCAATTGCGTGGATGTGTGATGCCATCGCTGTCAGTCCAACTCCGTCCTGCACGGATGTATGTGTCATTGTATTTCCAAGCCATCTAATCACTCCTATCGTGCATTGGCATATTTGAACGGTTGTTCGGCAATTGCTAAGTAAATGTAATTATGCCCACTTGAGTTAAACTCAGACCAATTGCTTCTAGGCTTAAAGCCATTGCTGAGTATGTCGAGTGCGGGAAGTGTAGCATGAGCCTCTTCAGCGTAGCTGTGATTGGCATAAAGCGGTTTGAGTGCAACATTGTAAGGCTGTCTTTCAACGTCATATAATTCCCAGTTTGTCAAACTACTCAATGACTTGAACATGATAAACGCAGGACGAAAGCCGCAGTTAATGAATTGCCCATCAGACGAACCATTTCCAACGTAGGAGCCTATCTTCTGATGGCCTTCGACATTTGCAAAACAGTAGCTAATATAGTTATCACCTGAAGTATTAGTTATCGAGCCATCACCCTGCACACCAACGCCAATAGTAGTTGAGGTTACTGTAGGGTATATGACAGAGTTTGTTATGGTTGTAGCTTGTAAGTTTAACTGCAAGTATTTGCCAGTGCCTACACTTGCAACATACACCGCCCAGTTTGCGGGGTCGGTTCTATCTTTGGTGATAATCATTGAAGGCGCAACGCCAAGGCCGTGACCATAACTATCGTTTGTACCTGTACCGACATAATTTACTATCGAAAATCCGGCTGTGGGATTAGCCGACACAGATGAAGTAATAGAGCCATCAGTGTTGCTTACCGCTGTGCCGCCAGCTTTCCAGTTCCACGATGCGTATGTTGTGGTGTTTTGATTTCCTACCGCATCCGAGCCAAGACTAAATCCGTCTGAATCAAATGCAGTAATACCTGCAACTGATGCCTCAACAAATGTTCCGTTCGGCTGTAATACTTTAGACGCACCTCTAACAGCATCCTCTAATCCGTGTCCAATAGCCGCAGAACGGGCTTTGTACCAAACCATATCGGGCTGAAAGCCTACGCCAGTTATGCTCTGCGTTGAACCATTACCACTATACAGAACCGTGTTAAAGTAATCTTCGCTGGCGTCATCATTAGCTGGGTCGATGGCTAGTTCCGGCATATTTGCGTGGCACATAGAAAGAAACCCCGATGGCGGCGCATAGGTGAAGTCACCGTAGCCGTTATCGTCTGCATTGCCACCAGCAGACCTTGCACCTTGGAACGTGCTGTCCTGTCCAGCGTTGAACCTGTAAGTCTTTGTGCCATTCTGGTCTGCAAAATGCACCATAGGCACTATGCCTTCGGCAATCATGTCAGCCGTCAGAGTGTCAACAGGGTTTGCGCCAGTTGATGGGTCGCCGCTACTGGCGTTGACTGCCCCCGAAGAACCGCCCATCCAAGTGTTATTTATACCAAACCAGATTTTTCCTGAGTCACAATCAAAAGCGATTTGCTGTATATCTCCAGCATTTCCGTAAGCTATAGAAGGTATACTTCCTAAACCATACAAATGGTCACTGCCAACTCTGCGGTAGATTGCAGAGTTATACCCCTGTGTTTGATACACACCAACGTGGGTCGTAGAGTTACCAAAGTTTGTTGCCCATATTTCTCTGACGCTTTGGATACCCCAGCCGCCACTAGCCGAACCAGCAACGTGGGTTTTATCATTGCGAAACTCCATATACCACTTGCCAGATTGTGGGAATGACATAGTTCCACGCATACTTAAGTATTGACTAGAGTTTGCAGAGACACGCAAGTTACCCTCTAGGGTGGTAATGCTTGTACTGTTACGGTCTAGCGGGTTGAACGTGGCAAAGTTATTGGTCGGGCTATCAGGCACATAATCGTGCGCTGAAATATTGTTGGCAGTCCAGTTGTTACCATTGCCGCTACTGTCGTTGGCGTTGCCAGCAAACTCCAGATGGAAACCGTTCGTGCCGTATGAGCCGCTGTATGCTTTCGGAATCCAGATGCCTGACTTGGTTTCACCAAAAGATGAAGCATCGAGTTGCGTACCGTCAACAAAGTTAATCTCTGCCATATATCCAGAGAAAGCATAACTACTTGGCGCAGATGGGTGTGCGCCAAGACGGTGGGCAACAGCAGTGTTTACTTGCGTGTTGTGATTTAACGGCGGGTAACTTAAACCAAGACCGCCAGCGTTTGTTTGCTGTTCACCGTTTAGATAAAACTTGATGCGGTTGCTAGACGTACCTTGCGTAGTGTCTATGGCAATGACGCAGTGATACCAAGCCGATGGGTCGCGGAGCATTGGTGCATAACTAAAGAAATAGTTTGTCCCCCCACTACCACGAAGATTTCCTTCAATCTGATAACCCTCTCCAGATTGTTGACGAATGTATGTGTTCCCACTGGTCGCAAAAAAGTAAGGCAACGTTCCATTGTTATTGGTTTCAAGGTCAGGTTTGAACCACCAAGAAAATGTCCAAGTTGTGTTGCTTCCAGCAGTAAACGTGCGAGACAAGTAAGAAGGTGCAGATTTTCCTTCAAACCGCAAGCTGTTGTCTATCGTAGTCGGATAGAAGTCACCGCCAGTGTTGTACATCCATTGACTTGAACCAAAAGGACCAGACATATTTACTCCCTAGCTAAATGCCAACTGTGGTGTGCCAAGCAGGATGTTACCCGCTGACTGAACAACATATGGCACGATGTCAACTGCACCTGATGTACCTGACAAGGTAAGACCCGCAGCACCCGCAGTTTCATAATCAGTACCAAGTGATACAGTTCGTGCCGCACCGCTGTGGATAAAGATGAAAAAGCCAGACTGACCTGTCTTTTCTGTAGACGGATTAGCAAGTGTGATGTTTCCTGTTAAAGTCCACACAAAGTTTTGGTAAGCATTGAAGTTAGGTGTTTGCGAACCTGTAATGCTACCTGCTGAATGTGTTTCAGCAACAACCGAATCTTGTAACTGCCAGTATGAACCAGTGTGATAAGCACGAGGATTACCATCGCCATCCGACAGCACGATGTTGTTGCTGGATGTGCGGATGTCTAGGCCGCCTTGATTGCCGTTGTAGCGACCAAGGATGGTGTTGTAAGCACCTGTGGTGATTAAAGACCCAGAGCCTTGACCGATAGCAGTGTTGCTGGATGCGGTGGTGTTGGAACCCAATGCGTCACTACCTACTGCTGTGTTGCTTGCACCCGATGTGTTTGCATCTAAAACATTTTTACCAACACCCGTATTGTCGGAGCCTGTGGTAGTATTTAACGCGGCATTGCCGACAGCGGTGTTGTTGTTACCAGCAGAGGTTGAGTTAATTGCGTTTTTGCCTATGGCAATGTTATTGTTGCCTGTTGTAATTCCATACCCAGCAAAAGAACCAAAAGCCACGTTAGAGGTGCCTGTCGTATTTGAGTAAAGCGAATTATGACCAACCGCCGTATTGTTAGATGCTGTAGTATTAGCATTTAAGGCAAGGCGTCCAATAGCAACATTGCTACCACCAGAAGTAGTATTACCCATTGCTTGAATACCAACAGCAACATTGCTACCACCAGTCATTGCGGCTTGACCAGTGTAAGAACCAATCATAACGCTGTTTTCTGATGTGGTTAAACCTTCACCAGCAGAGCGACCAACAATAGTATTAGTTGAGCCTGTTGTGATTGCGCCACCTGCATTGTAACCAATAGCAGTGTTGTAATTTGCTGTAGTTGCGGTATCAAGGGCAAGCGTACCAACAGCAGTGTTCTGTGTGCCTGTGGTGTTTGCAGTCAGTGACTGATACCCAACAGCCGTGTTGTTGTTTGCGGTGGTGTTTAGTTTTAAGGCGTCACGACCAACAGCCACATTTTGTGCGCCAGTGGTGTTAGCGGATAACGCATTTACACCAAACATAGCGTTATTAAATCCCGTAGTGTTAGCAGAACCTGCGGAATGACCCGTAGCCGTATTATTTGCACCAGTGGTGTTTGCGACTAATGAATTGTAACCAACGCCAGTGTTGTTGGATGCGGTAGTATTTGCATAGAGAGCAGACTTACCTATTGCGGTATTGTTTGAGCCAGAAGTATTGTTAAACAGAGCCGCATCACCAAATGCAGAATTGTATGCTCCATTTATATTTGAACCTAATGCGGCATGACCAACCGCCGTTCCAAACGCACCAGTGGTATTAGCGTCTAATGCCTCACTGCCAACCGCCACATTTCTTGTGCCAGTGGTGTTTTCGGTAAGAGCATTGCCACCAACAGCCGTATTATTTACGCCAGTTGTAGCAAATTTTAACGCCGCATAACCTACAGCCGTGTTGTATGTGTCGGCATTGGAAGCAGGGTTGAATGTAGAAAGAGACGCCACACCCACAGCAACATTTCTATCGCCTACGGTATTTGCATCAAGGGCTTCTGCACCTATTGCTGTGTTGCTGTTGCCTGTGGTGTTTGCGGCAAGTGCGCTACGCCCAACCGCTGTGTTATTAGATGCTGTTGTATTTGCTTGCAAAGCATTAGAACCAACAGCAGTGTTTTCTGCACCTGTTGTGTTTGCATATAAAGCATATTGACCAACGCCAGTATTACGCAATGCTGTAGTATTACTATACAACGCTTGATAACCAACAGCAGTACCACTATTACCAGTGGTGTTTGCTTGAAGCGCATCATTACCAACAGCCACATTGCTTGCACCAGTAGTGTTTGACAGCATTGCTGTGTGACCAACAGCAGTGTTGTTGTTGGCTGTTGTTGTTGCTATGCCAGTTCCAGCACCGATAAAAGTGTTATCAGTACCTGTTGTTACAGCAGTTCCTGCCCTATCACCAAATGCGGTGTTATTGTTGCCTGTAGTTAAAGCGTTTAACGCGGCATGACCTACAGCAGTAATGTTTGCAACGGCAGAGTCTACATTTGCAAGTGCTGTATCACCAACACCAACAACCCTTGTGCCTGTTGGATAATTGCCGTCCAGTTTAATCGTGCCGCCGTCTATTGATACGTTGCCATCAACCGTCAGCCCATCAGCCGTCACACTGCCTGTTACGTCAATGCCGCTAGAGGTGGTGGAGAGTTTGGGAAGGTTATTGTGATAAAGGTCAATAGAGCCGTCGGGTGTGGCAATCAGCATATTTTCTGACGTACCTTTAGTCAGCCGTATGCTGTCACCGTTTGTTTCAATCGTAAGACGACCATTCCCCGCATCAACAATCCTACTGTGTAACCCATCATGATAAATCTGAAGGTCACTGCCAGCACCAAAGATGGCCTTGTTGTTGTCGCCAAAAGACAAGTCACCTGTCATTGCATCACCAGTTACAGCAACAAAGTCTGTGCTGTCTGATGTAGCCGCAGTTCCTAGTCCCAATGAAGTACGCGCAGTAGCACCTGACTCCGCTACAAAGTTAGCACCGTCACCAACAATAAAGTTACCATCTGTTACTGCTAGTCCAGCTACATCTTGAAGCTGCGCATCTAAACGTGCATTATCTACTGTGCCAGTAAGCTGTGCTGCATCAATAGACTTGTTTGTAAGTGTCTGTGTACCTGTCAGTGTAGCTACAGTAGAGTCAATAGCAATCTCATCAGCACTTGCTGTGATACCTGCACCACCTACAACATTAAGTGTAACATCACCAGATGTACCACCACCTGTTAGACCATCACCTGCTACTACAGCAGTAATGTCACCTACGGGTACAGTAGCTACTTGTGTATCTACGTATGCTTTGATTGACTGCTGTGTAGCTAAGTGGTCAGCACTATTAGAAGACATATCATCTTCGTCTTTAATAGAAGTTCCACTTATTGTACCGTTCAGTACACCGCTTGTCAAGGTTTTATTTGTAAGTGTCTGTGACCCTGTTAGTGTAGCCACTGTGCTGTCAATAGCGACAGTCATTGTTTGTGCAGAACCTGTAGTGTCAATACCTGTGCCACCAGCAATAGTCAGTGACTGACTGTCTAGGTCAACATTCTGCGCACCACCTGAGTCTCCAGAGAAGTCTAGGTCTTGTGCAGTTACCTGTGTATCTACATAATCTTTAACTGCGGCAGTAGTAGGCAAGCTAGTGTCGTTGTCACTAGAAGCAAGACCTTCGGCCTCAGTTACGATTGCAGTAGCTTTAAAGTTATCTACTTCAATGTTTGATACTGTGTTGCTGTCTACATCAATAGTTTTATTTGTAAGGGTCTGTGTATCAGTAAGGGTAGCAACAGTACTGTCGATAGCTACTGTAAGAGTTTGAGCAGAGCCTACAGTATCAATACCAGTTCCACCTGCTACAGTAAGCGACTCACTGTCAAGGTCCACGTTCTGTGCGCCACCTGTATCACCTGCAAAGTCCAAATCCTGTGCAGTAACCTGTGCATCTACGTATGTCTTAATAGCCTTGGCAGAGGCTACTGTGTCGTCTGAAGCTGATACACTACTAAGGTCAGTGTCAACGTCTGTCAGCGCGGCTGCTGTACCGATTACAAGGGCATCTACATTAGCAGTACCGTCAAGATATAGGTCTTTAAACTCTTTGCTAGATGAACCAAGGTCAATGTCGTTATCTGTAGTAGGTTCAATAACACCGTCTTTAATTACAAGTTGTTCTGTGCTTGCGCCACCTACATCAATAGAAAACTGTATTTCATTGTCAGGATTGTCAACTACAACTTTATTTTTAGGCGCAGTAGAGCCGGGGTCTCCAATCAAACCAATGACCGGACCTTCTGCTGCTGTACCGTCATGTTTATGACCTGTTGTATTTTCAAATGCTGCTAGTACTTGGTTAAACTCATCATTACTGTCGGATGCATTAATAATGTCACCGTCAGCATAAGTGGATTGTCTAGTATAACCTGCCATTTATTATCTCCTTGCGTCAGCTTGAAACTCTAGCTGAAATCCTTTTAATGAATATGGGGCTGATGTGCCTCTATCGTTAACTCGTAATGCAATTGCAAAACCTGAACCTTCAATGGGTTGTCTTATTAGTGGGTTAGACTGTCCACCGTATGTTGCTGTACCGTAGGAAGATGAACCATAAACAGCCACTGAAGTAGTAGTATCAAACGGGTAAGCCGCTGGTCTAGGTACGTTAGGTGCTTCGTAATCGTATCTTACAAGTAAGTCTGCACTAACTGTTGCTTCTGGTGCATAGTTAATAATTACACGTTGAAATGTTTTACGGATACCTGCATCGCCCATAGTCAAGTCAGGTGAACGGTACTTACCTGTTATAACATTACCATCAAAATCATTGCCTAGTTCTTGACGATACACGTAACCGTCAAAGTCTCCGTGAAGAATAATACTTTCACCTGCAATGACTAGATTGTCTGTACTACTTGGCCTAATACCTTTAAGGTCTGCAAACTCGTATGTATCACCCTTACGCACACAGATAACGCCTGTTGTAGTAGAGCGTGGCGTATTTGCATTAGAAAAGAAAATACGATACTGTGTCTTGTCAGGTATGATAACGCTATCAAACTCATCTATGTCTGATAGACCTTCAAATCGTTCTTGTACAGCACGACTGATTGTACCTAGTTCCACGTCACCGATACGCTCTGTACCAGCTACTGTACGCAGTCCGTCTGGTCCTAAGAATACCAAGTCACCTGCAAATTCTTGAATGGTAAATCCGTTAAGGCAACCAATCTCTCTGGTGACAGGCTGCAGTTGAAAGTCAGCAAGACTATTACCAACCAGCCTAAAAATTCGTTCCTCACAGAAGACGTACAATTGGTCTCGGAAAGGAAACAAGCCAGTTATTGTACTGTCTACTGATATGGAACCAGCCCCATTAGCGACACTGAAATCGCTATCAGTATATGGTGCTGTAAAAACTAACTCTTGCGGTGTAGCAGACATACCTGCAAAAAATAATGCTTCTTTAAAGCCCGTAACATATTTAGGGTCAGCGGGTGCGCCTGTAGCATTTAAATCTGTAACAGTAGTGCCATCATATTTACTCGCATTATTAGCACCATCAGCCCATACAATATACTCTGTACCTGCTAGGGTATAACGAAAGAAAGTGTAGCGTCCTGCGCCTGTTCTGCCTGAGTCAATCTCAGTCCAAGCACCGCTACCTGTAGCCCCTTTATGTACCTTACGACCACGAGCAGCAATAACACTACCCTTAAAATAAGCAGACATTAAAACTGCTTCATTAGCACTTTGGTCCTCTGGAACAATGTTAGTGTTCCACTTTTCGTATCCTAGAATACGGCGATAACCACCAGTAGTGGCAGGTTCAAAGTTCTCTAGTTCAAGTGCCATTCCCGGTTGCATTGCAAAGGTTGATTGGTCAAGAACAAGACCACCTTGACAGGCAAACACAAAGGGATTAAGGCCGGATTCATCTGCCATTTAAACCTCTAAAATACACTCGTACCAGCACCATACCTTTGTGAGTAAGGGATATACGTAGACCTAACATAGTCGGCACGGTTCAACAAAATAGATTGCATTTGTTTGATGCCTTCTTCAAACCGTGAGAAATTAATTCCATACTGCTGTGTTTCTCCGCGATACTGATATGCGTATGCGGTAGCACCATCTACAATTACTTGCCGATACTGTTCAGGAACAGTAGGGACATCTGTTGCTGCAGATAATGCAATTGGCTTTCTATAGTATTCATACTTTAATTCATATGCTTTGTCTGGATATGGAAATAAACCGTAGTTGTTGTCTGGGCTGCGGAATATATAAATAGGAACAGCACCTACGTCTGCTGTAGTTTCCTGTTCAATGTATCTTTGAGTATATTCTTTATAGTCCAGTATTCGTAATGTAACACCACTTACTGCAAGGCTGTCGTCTTTACTAATTCTAAAAGTATCATAGTCTACGGACTGTGTATCTGCAGGAATAGTATAACGTGTTTGACCAGCCACTAATGTTTCTGTGTGGGTGCTGTGAGTAAAAGGCCAGCCAAATTCTCGCTGGTTAATATAATTAATTGCATCGTTGACAGCATTCTTACACTGTACCTGAAAGCCACGGGCAGAAGTAAAATTAGATGAAGTGAGTGCAACCTCATTCATCCGCGCAATAACTTCATTAGTAATGTCTAGGTAGGTGTATGCCATTGTGCATCCTTACATAAAAAAGAGGTAGGAGACAAGTTTCCGCTACGCAGTTACCTGTCTCCCACTTAGTCATTTAGATGACATCGTTAGGAACAGCAGCGGGTTTATCCCGGCTTGGTGTACCTACGTCTACACAAATAGCGAAGACACGACCAGAGATAACTCCCGGTGAACCGCTAATTGTAGTAACAACGTCAATGGTATCGGCAGCAGATACTAGACCTGCAGTTGTACCTACCAAGATAGTGCCAGCAGCGGCATTATCAAAGTTAAGGTCGTTTGCAAAGGTAGTAGTGCCATCAGTGATGTCCATTGTGTAAGTTGTTACATTTGGAACAGCCTCTGAAGGCTCAAAGCCAACTGCCAGTACAAGAGTACCTGCTGGAACAGAAATACCTGTAGTAGTTCCTGAAGCAGCAGCTAGGTCTACGTATGCTTCGACCATTTGTGCGTTTGACCGCAGTGCGTTTGTCAATCCCATAATAGCCTCCCCTTATACCAAGTTGTAAACGGCGTTAACAAGACCTTCAGGACGAAGAATCTTACGACCGTACAAATGCATACCACGAACGATGTCAGCGAAGCTGTCAGGGTCACGATATGTTTCAGTCTTGTTGATTTGGTCAGCAGTAGCAACGGCTGAAGAATGACCAGCAACAATCACACCAAAGTTATCAGCGTTAGTACCACCAGTAGTAGATGGACCTGTACCGATTTTAGGTAGGTTGTTAGAGACATGAACTTTAAAGCCATGCAGGTTATTCAGAACCAAACCGTTCTGTAGACCAGAACCACCGAAGTCAGCGTCAAACAGACGTGAATCTTCGTCTTTAAGCAGTTCAACAAAAACTGGGTCAACAACCAACCAACGACCCTGTGAGTCTACGTTTTGCAGGTCAAGTTGACGAGCCATACGTGCAATCACAGAAAGTGGGTTAGCTACACCAGCAGTTGCAGGAACAGCTTCAGAACCGCGAGGCTTCAGGCCGATAGACTGACCTGCAGTACCTGCGTTAAAGTCAGATGCGTCCAGCTTCATTGAAGCAAGAAGTTCATCTGAACCAGCAGTTGTTACAGCTTTAGTGCCGTTAACAATGTCGTTGACTACATTAGCGTTACCGCTAATTGCAGCTTGCTTGTAACCTGACAGGTAGCCAAGTACGTCTGCGTCAAACTGGTCAGCAAGACGGTAAGCTGCACGGTCACTTGAAAGTGACTGGAAGTTAACGTGCGAATGTGCTTCTTCAATGTCGTCAACTTTAAATGCAAAGTAGTTTGCTTTGTCAACGGTCAGTGTGAAGTCGTCATCTTCAAGGTCTTGGGCAGTGATTTGTGTGCCACGCTCGTATGCCTTGACGGTGATTTCTGGTTCTTTAATGATTTTAACTGAATCACCAAAGTTTGCGATTTCACCAAAGTAGTCGTTATTCGTAATTGCGTCACAAACAGCGGCCTTGCGGAATGCAAGCTGCACCTGTTTGGAGTAAATTACTGGGCTAAAATTGCCGTTAGGCAAGTTGTTATAACCCGCTGCGCTTGGAAAAGCCATAATCCATCTCCTATGTTTTTGGATTTGTACAGATGCAAACAGTACAATTCTTGGCAGAGGCTGTCTAACGTAGGGTGTATCTAATACAGAAGTTGCAACTAATGTACTCGATAGGCCATGTTAATCAGGTAATCTTAAAGATTTTTGTCGTTTGCGGATTGTTAGGTAAGCAAGGAGCGACCCTGCTTACACTACACATGACTATAGTTATACGTAAAAATAACTACTTGTCAACTCTTTTTATCGTGCGGAACCAGATAAATCGTAAATAAACTTACCACTACGGATAGCTTCCATGATTTCATCGGAGCGTTTCTCGTATTCTTTGGTAGACATTTTATCTACTTCTGATTCACGCAGATATGTAGAAGCCTCATTATCTTGTGGCTTGCTGCGTTTATTCTTCGGCGCAACTGCCTCCGCTGCACCCTTATCACTCTTGCTCTTAGTAGCCTTGCCGATATTTCTATCTGCTTTATAGAGGTCAATTGCTCGTGCTGCGGAACGTGCGTCATTGTCGTTTTCGTACAGTGCGTCCTGTACCCACTTAGGTTGTTCTTCGGCCCACTCGTGGAAGTCATCACTGTCACGAATTTCATCAAAGTCTGGATGCATCTGCATAAGTGCTGCTTCTGCTTTTTCTTTTGTTGCAGTGTTTTGCATCTCGTCAATTGCTTTAAGACGTTCTTCAAGTGCGCTAGACTGCTCACGTGCTTTCTTCATTGCAATTGTTTCTACGATAGCTGCTACATCAGGATACTCTTTTGCCCATGTTTCAATGTCCTCGTCAGACTTAGGCAACTTCATTTCTTTTTTAGTAGCTGCTTCAAGCTGACTTTTCATTGCTGCTAGTTCAGCTTTAAATTCTTCTGCTTGTTTTTGTTGGTGTCGCCGCAAGTCAGAGTAACGCTTTTTAAACGTCTTCTCTTCTGCGTTAGTAGGTTCTGCCTCTACCTCTTCTTCAGGTTCCGCTTCACCCCGCTGGGCTTTCATTAGTTCTTCTAGTTCTTCCTCATCACGCTTTACTCGTTCTTCTTGCGTGTAAGGTTTATTCACAAAAGCAGTCTTTGGTGTTGACTGCATTTCTTCTGCCATGATTGTGTCGTTCATTGTAGTCTCCGTGTTGGGGCCACTGTAGCCACACTGTCGGGCGTGGGGAGTGAGTAGCCAACTAATTGTGGATTATTTTTTAGAAGCGAGTCCACCCTTCTTCATCTTTTTAGTTTTCTTTGGTTTTGATTTAGAGGCTAGGCCACCGTCTTTAAAACCGTAATTAAAGTTATCTATGGCAGAAAATGATTCAGCGTAGTCATCGTAAGAGTCATCACTTGTTGAATCTGAACTGTCTGAGGAACTGTCTTCTTCACCAAAAGAAAAATCTGTAACATTCTCATACATATCTGTAACAAACTGAGTCAGTGCTTCATCTTTTTCGTCTTTAGTTTTGTAGTTAGTTTCTAAATACGTATCTAATGCTTTAGTCTGTCTAGCAATGTCTTCTTTAACTTCCTGTCGTTTACGTGCTTCCTCGCGTACTTTCCTGAAGTAAGAATAATCTGTACCCTCTTCTTCGACTTCTTTTTTAATTCCTTTATACTCTTCACCAGTAACAGTAAATACATCATCACCATTTTTAAATGTTACTTCAGCATCATCCGGTATTTTTCCTGAAGCTATTTGAAAAGCACCTGCCGTACCGCCAAAACCACCCATATTATTAAAAGACAATCCATATATCGTGTCTTTACCTTGACCGCCAAAGTCTTTAAAACCTAACCTTGCGCCGCCCGGACCATACATTTCTTCTTCTTCACGCCGCCGCGCTTCGTCATCTCCGCTATCATCACGTACACTCGTAGTCTGTGGTGTTGTAGGTGTAGTTGTTACTTCTTCTGTCTTAGTAGCCTCTGGGTCTACATATGAGTAACCTTCAGGAACAGGGTCAAGTAACTGACCTGTAGACTTACTCTTACGTAACTTAATAACATTACCTGCTTCATTAGTGTAGTCTACATATTCAAAGTCTACACCCGGAATATTCTGCCCTACAAAACCTTCAAACGTAGGAACTTGTGCAGGTTGATATGCTTGCATTGTAGGAACAGCAGCTTGCTGTGGCTGTGCTGGCTGTACAAACTGTTGTGACGCTGCTTGTGTTGGAGCAGCCGCTACACCTGTTGTTGGTGTTGCAGCAGGATTATAATACACACCAGTGTTAGGATTAGGAGTAGGCATACCACCAACTGCAAACTCTTGTGGAGTATTATACTCGTCTTCGTCTTCCATGTCAAGGTCATCAATGTCAAAAGGTACATCATCTGGCATAGTAGCTTCTTCACTGTTGCCCATCTGGCCCATTTCTTCCATCAGTTTTAAACCCATTTTAGCTTCCTGACGCATACGCATCAAGTTGCCCAAACCAATATAACGAACAACATCAGCAGGGAATACAAACTCACCTTCACTAAGTTGTGCAGGAATGTCATCTCGCACTTCTTCTTGTGTAGAACCGGGTGGTACATCATTACCCGAAACAGGGTCTACTGTGCCACCTTCGTCCATAAGACCGCCATCATCAAACATTTCCATTTGTTTATCCAGAGCCATTTATTTCATCCCTAAGTTGTTTTAGCCTACGTAGTACTGCTATTGCACCTTGCTGTCTATGCAGCACAATAACATCTGTTGATTGTTCCATTACTTTTTGATGTTGCTCGATTGCATTATCCAAGTAATTGTTGAATGCCTCCCATTGGTGGTTGTTGCCCACCAGCGGCTTGAGGTTGCTGAGTATTTGCTTCTTGTCCATTTGCACTAAATCCCTGTTCACCCGGCATAGGAGCCTGTCCTACGCCTATTGTGCCTCCTCCTGCACCTGTAGGGTCCATTGGGTTAATACCCGCTGGTGCGCCTTCTTGCCCCGGTACGGGGGCAGGTGCTTGGAAGCCTTTCATAATCTCTGCTTGCAGAGCAGCTTCGTCCATGTTGTTGGTTACTTTGTCGGGGTCTAAGTCCAGTGATGTAGCAATCTCACGAATGATGTACTGGAACTTAGCAAAAGGTGCAAGTGCAGGATTACTTGCTGTCTGAAGGAATTGCATCAGACGCTGGCTACGCACTTCGTTAGCCATAAGGCTTTCTGTACCACGCGCCTTAACTTCTAGGTCGCCTTTAATCTCTGGGTCAAAGTCAAACTGCATATTGAAGCGGAAGAAACCTTCGCCAATAGGACGTAGTAGATAGTCGTCTACGTTCTTTACTACAGTCTTAATGCTGCCAGAGGCTGCACCCATAAGCATAGAGATACCTGATGCAGTACGACCTACACCAGAAATGCCTGTTTGTCCGTGTGAAAAAGACGGCAAACCAGTAGACTCATCTGAAAGCTGACGTGCTTTATCAAACAACATCATGTTCTCAGAAGATACGTTAGGGAACTTTGTACCAAAGATAGCCTGACCCGGTGCGCCACCCTGCCGCCGGAATACTTTACCCGGATACAGTGACAAGTCTTGGCCCGGTACTAGATTAGTTTCGTCTAGTTCCATAATTAAGTTGCCTGATAGCACGGCGTTATCTACAGCCATACGCATGAAACCATTCATCAAGGTCTGCGTATCGTCCATGTTTTCTGCAATACCTACACCAAAGAATGAGTAAGGATTTAGTTCATACGGCGCAGCATGATATGGAATCTTAGCTGGCTTGAATGGATTAAGAACCATACGGATAAGTTTGTTGTTACAAATCCACACGTTTGCTTGCAGTTCGTCAAAGTCTTTTAGTTCATCTGGAATAGTGATGTCTTGCTCTTCGAGCATTTCGACATCGACCATTCCCCAATACTCAAGAACCTCAAAACGGTCAATAGCACTTTCAGGTGCATAGTCAGACAAGTCGTCTTCCCAATACTTCTTGGTGTAGTTCTCGCCAATCTGAATAACTTCGTCAATGACTTGACCACGGAAGTAAGGACGCTTCTTTAGCTGACGCAACTGTGAACGAGACATCTTGTGACGTTCGATTACGTATTGTGCTTCGTCCATAGAATTAGCATCAGGGTCTGGATAAAAGTTCCAAACAGATACGTGTTCAATCTGTGGGACAGTTTTGAAAACAGGGGAATAATTCCCATCTTCATCCCAATTAGGGTACTCTTTATCAATTGCAAATGGCCCCTTCAGCACACCCGTGCCAAACAGAGCCATCTCAAAAGTGGAGTTACGCATGTGCTTACTAGCACCTGACTCCTCTAGCTGGTCATGGATTTTCTTCTGCATCTTTTTAGCTGCAATCATTGCAGGGCTAAACGTAATAGCAGTAGGTGTCTTGCCCGGACCTTCGCTGAGTTTATCAGATACTGGTTCTAGCTTATCACCTAGAGAGCCTAACTTTTCTTGGAGTGACATTGCTGTAGCACCCGGAGTCAAGTCATTACCGTCACCAGCAAAACCATATGGGCTAGACAAAGAAGTCTCACCACGCAGTTGCTCTGGTTCCTGTGGGTCGAAGCTAACAGAGTCCACTACACCTTCAGGCAACTCCGTTGGGTCTACAGTCAGAGGAAACTTTTGATTAGCAAACAATACATCAACAACCTGACCATATGCTGCCAGTGTTTTGGTCTTTGTTACTTTGATAAAGACACGAGACTTCTCTGCTTCAGTAAACTGTACATCTGGGCCATACAAACCACGGTAGTTACGATAAGAACGTAGCCAGCGGTCTTCGTCTTGCTCACGGTAGTCTTCTGCTCGTTGATACTTCTCATTAATAAACGGAATAATTGAAGTTACTTCTGCATCAAAAATTACAGACTCATCTGTATCTTCCAATGCAATCGCATCGTCTTCAATCATAATTTCATCTTCATTCATAGTTTTTTCCTTAATAGCCGAAGGTGCTGTCTGCTACCCGCATACCTGTGCTTGGTCTACCCATAGGGTCATAGTCAAAGATACTAAACCTTGGTCTGGACATTATACCATATCTTAGTGCGTCATACAAGTGGTCTTCACTATGCGTGTCAATGTCTTCTGGATTTTTCTTGTCCAGAGGGATGGACGGTAGTTGTGATATGACATTTGTGCAGTTACTAAAGAATACAAGTCTTGGTTCCTCTGTAAATTCATCTACCTGCAAACGCCTATGTATTTCGTTTTTACCTGCTACACGGCTACCCTTACTTCTGTCTGATGGCCTCCAACGACAGCCTCGACCAATCATCTGTTCAGCAAGACTAGGGCCAGTGTCGCCACGCTTGTGCCACAAAGAAGAGTCAAGCACACCGTACTTAATAGTGCCATCACCAGCTTCTAGGTCTAGTATCATATCCGCTAAGTCTGTGGCTAATACCTTGCTGACGTACAGTTCTCGATATACGATAAGCTGTTCGTTAGGTGCAACAGCAAACCAGATAACACCAGACTTACTGCCGTAACCATAGTCGCAAGCCCTAAACTTAACCCAGTTACTAGGAATATCAAAAGGCTCAACAACATGAATGTTACGGTCAAACTCAGTAAAGGCTGCGCCTTCTTTAATATCCCAATCACCATCAAGAAGCTGCCTACGCTGCTGCTCTGGCATAGATAGAAGCATCGCTTCATAATCGCCCGACTCTGACAGATAAGGATTGTCAGATAGTCTCGCTGGGATAAAGCGTCTTTTAAATAGTGCCTTCCCAGCTTTTTCGTGTCCTGCTGGATAGCGGAGTACTTCTCCTGTTTCTGAATCTGTTGCATCAAACGCCCTGTTATATGGTGACGGGTCAATGAACATCTTCTTTACCCAGTGATGACCTCTGCCACCGGGGTTAGTTGTAGCCCTCATATAGATGGGCAAGTCGGGTGCAGTGGACCGTAGACGAGACCGCATGTAATTCCATGCGTAAGGTGTGGCCCACTGAGTTAATTCGTCAAACCCTATCCAGCTAAACGCTAGACCCTGATAACGCAAGACATCATCATCTCTATCAAGATAAGACATCCACAATCTTGCGCCAGATGGTGCGACCCACTGCATCTTACGTTCTGACCATTTGATACCGGGCCAGATTTTTGGGTACAACTCCTGCGATTTAAATACAAGTTCTCGCAGTTCTTCTGTTGTATGTCGCAAAAGCAACCCACTAAAAGAAGGATGCCCCATATATCGTAGCGGGTCTGATAGCATAGCGTAAGACTTACCACCACCTGCTGAACCACCGAATAGTACTTCTCGTTCTGCCGCAGCTAGGAAGTCTGTCTGTGGGCCGGGGTTAGGTTTGAACAACACGTTCTGATGCTGCTCAATCTCCGTAGTATCAAACTCAACAGTCTTAATCTCAACCGTTGGCTTTGGAGCCTGTTCTTTCTTCTTGGAGGCTTTTCGCTTTGGCGATTGCCGTTTCCGCATACTCTGCCCACTTGAGGAGGCTTTTAGCTTGGTTCTTACGTCTTCGCTCATTCTGTAACCGTTTCCTTAATCCCACGTGTGAAATGTATCTACCAGTATTTGTACTCAGCCAATTCGCTACCTCACGATAACTATACTGATTTACGTGGCTACGTGCTTTTTCTAATAGGTCTAACTCTGTTGGTATAGGGTCAAGAATGTCGGGGTCTTCATCATTTTGTTTATAGCCGAAGGGTACAGTCCTAGCAATGCGAGGTATCTGCACCCATTCGTTTTCTTCTTTAATGTCGGTTGGTTGGGGAAGTTTCCACTTACCTATGCTTCTAGTCATTTTTTCTTGCGGTTGTCTACTGTAGATAAAACCATACCACCTACTCTATAGTCAAGTTTTTCTTTGGGTGCTATTTTAGGCTTTGCTTTTGGAAGTGACATATTTAACTCTGTAGAATATCCTTTTTTAGAAGGGTCACTAGTTTTGTATTCATTGGCTTTTACTCTAGCTTTTTGTCTAGCTTTTGGAGTATTCATAATAGGTTTTTTTACAGGCTTAAATGTCTCTGAATCAATCTCAGTAAACCTAGTACCTGAAAATTTTTTATCGCCTTTAATTGTTACAACAATATTTTGATTTTTTACTGCCTCATCATACCGTTTCTTTTGAGCAGGTGAAAGATTATTAATTTCTGTTTTTGTCAATGGGCGATATTTTTCTTTTACTTTTGCTCTACGTTCATCTAGTTCATCCAGTGCCATTAGTCGTCATCCTCTACGATTGCTTTAGGTGGCATAAGCATAACACCCCCTGATGCTTCTACCTGCATCTTTTCAGTTTTCACTAGACCAGTACGGTCGAGCAGTTCTTTTGCTGCTGCCATCTTATCACGGATACCTAGTTCAGTTGGGTCATGTAGACCACCTACCATAGCCATCGCAGCCTTCGGCGCATTACGCGCCATATACATTTGAGTCGCTTCGAGGATTTCTTCCTTAAGACCCTTAACAATTTCTGCAGTACTAGAAGTGTCAGCATATCCTGCCATTTTCTTTGCTTGCACCAAATCACCACCAGCATCTTCAAAGAGGACGTTGAGCAGTTTCTGTTGTTTGTCTGTTAGCTGTCTAGCCATAGTTACTTACCTTTATTCTGACAGCCGTTGACTGCCTTGCAGTTAGCAGGTGTAGTACAGCCCTTACAAGGTTTAAAGTTCTTAGCCATATTAAAACTCTCCATTATGCATTGCGTTAGCTAATTTTGTACTACGTGATTTTACCTGATTTGCCCACCTGCTGTCAAGCATTTCTTTTGCGGCAGTAGAAAAATCTTCGTTGTGTACAGCTTCCCACATCTTCTTAAACTTACATAGACGTGGCACACCCATATTAAATGCCATGTCCATAAGCACAAGTTGACGTACAGCGTCTAGCTTGTCTACGCAAGGGTGCGCACGTACAAGTTCTTCCTCGACAATCTCTACGTCATTTGTTGCTAGATACATGGCATCTGCTTCACTGATACCGTCAGAGTAAACATAATCAATAGACGGGTAATCCATCCAATCTAGTTCATCCTTAGTGATGCCACGGTCTTCTAGGTTACGTCCGATACCTACTGTATCAATTCCTAGTGAGTCTTGATATACTTCAAGGCGTAAGCCTTCATGTGCAATTAACTTCTCAATAAATTGGTGTCTGTCGTACTTCATTTTTCGTGTCCCATCCATACTGCAAATGCGCCAGTCATAGCACCTGTTACTACGCTAACTAGAGCCGACTGTTGTGTTGTTGGGTCTGGCAAAGTCATAAACCACTCCACTACCCGCCAAGCGGATAGCGACATCATAATCATCATCAAACGTGGCAGTATCTTCCACGCCAGTATTCTTTCCATTGCTACGGTCACAATTAATCCTCGCTTGCTCTTCTGTTGTCCTGTTGTTCATGTCCCACATATGGTACATTATTTCTTGCCAAAGAATTTAGTCGCGCTACGCACTCCGAAAGAAGCGGCAACGATAACGCCCAAGGAATATTGATACCATTCAGGCATTGCATTGAGTTGCGCGAATCCGTTTGCAACTACTTCTTCCATACCCGGAATGAATGCAAGAATGAGAGGAATCGAGAATAGTATCGTAAGCCACTCGTCTTTCCACGAAGACTGACTTCCTTTAGCCATCTCCAAGTCCCAATCAATTTCTCCTGTAGCTTTCTTTTCCATAATGACAGCTTCAGCTTTAGCTTTTGCCACTTTGGTTGCAGCTTCTGCTTTAGTCTTTTCAACTTTTCCATCTAACCATGTTCCCGCTAATTGAGATAATGGGCCTATCAATAGGTTTAACATTAACCCCTCCGAAATTGTGCAGTCTTCTTAGCAATCTTTTTAGGCTGCGCTACATGCTGCTTACCAGCTTTAGTTCCCTGTCTCTTAGCCTTAGTTGTAGCAGAGTACTCCGCACTTGTCAAGGACTTTATTGCTTTTGCAGGTAAATATCTCTCACCCGTCTTCGCTGAAGGCTTGCCACTCTTAGTGCGCCAATCTTGGTTGGTCCAATTAACTAGGCTCTTCTGTGATTTTGCTCGTGCCATACTAGCCTCCGTTTACCAAGGGATTATCCAATGCCCGTTTAATTTTTTTGTCTAGTTCTTCTTCTAGGCTATCAATTTTTGCGTCCAGCTTATCAATCTTATTGTCCATACGGATTTCAAAAGAGTTGATGATACCACGTACATCTTCTACGTTGTTACGATTACGCTCATCTTGCTTGTCCAGATTGTCAAAGAATGTAGAGATGTCATCCTTAAGTTCAATCTTAATGTCGTGTACGTCTGACTTCATGTCAGAGATGTTTTCTTTTAGTGCGTTGACTTCTATTCGTACAGAGGTAAACTCTTCTTCCATAATAGCTTGCTGTTTATCAATGCCAGATAGGTCGGGTGCTACGTAGTTTTGGATTTGGTCTTTCATATCCATGTAGTCTTTATACATTTCAAAGCCGCCGTACAATACGCCAACCATAGAGGACATACCTACGATGACGCCAACCATCTTGCCGCCTGTAAATTTGACACCGCCTACTTCTACTTCTGCCATTGTAAATCCACCATGTTATCCCATAATACTTCAGATGCGCCTGTCATCCACCTACCCATTGGGCTGTCTACTGTTTGTCCCCCATCCATCTGAGTGGGGCTATAAAAAGGCACGTCAGGAACTATTTCTTTTTGGTACGCCTTGAATGCTTGTGTCGATTGGTTCTGCACCATCAACGCTACTTTAACTGAGTTTAATGCTGTGGAATATCCTGTACTTTTCTTTGCTGCGGTCTTGGCTGTGGGCTTTGGGCTGTTAGTCTGTTCTTCTGCTTCCACTCGCTCTTCCACATTACTACTGGACTCTTGTACGGCTTCTTCCGTTTCTTCAGTGGTCTCTTCAACAGGCTGTTCCACTTTCATCTCAGTCTCAACTTCGACTTCAAGTACTTCGATAACTTCTACACCTGACTCTGCAACTTCAACAACCTCTACAGAGAATGTAGTATCACTGACAGGTTCAATTACAATATCAATGACAGGAACTGGACTACCTATATATGTACTGTCTAGTATCTCATCATACGTTAGTAGTTCTGTAGTCACGTAGTCAATAACAGTTCGTTCAATTTCTCGTTCAATCTGCTGTGTTATTATTTCTGTAACAGTATATTCAAATACTAAAGAAGGGTCTTGAATAGTAGGACCAAAGTGACCAGCCCAGAATCCGTTATCTACACCGTAGAAACTTAAAGTAGCTGTAGTGGTAGCGTCAAGGTTATTTGCAGGGACACTGAGAGTGCCTCCCACTGTTTTAAAAGTACTTGGATTCCAATCAATCGTATGCTCTGTAGTATCTGTATAAGTCTGCCGCCCATCAGTCACCGTGATTGTTATACTTAGTGTGTCTGGTGTAGGATTACCTACGTCTTCGCAACTCTGATTACTTCCAATTGTATTAAGGCACGTCATTGTATCAATTGTGGCTACAGCGTCAAAGCCATAATTAATCTGTTGCTGCGTCAGGTACTCATCTAGGTTAATAGTTCCGTAGATTGTACCGCCTTGATAGCCAAACCTAGCAACGTCATCCCACGTAATTGTGTCACCCGTTGTGTCGCCTATTACTGTGCAGTTTAAGCAGACTGTGTTTTGTGTAGTTTCTTGTGTAGTAACTACCGTCTGTACTTCTTCTATTACTGTTTCGGTGGCGGTAGATTCAAACGCTTCCACCACTGTTTCTTGGTGCGTCCAGTAGTCAGTAGTTTCTTCAAACTCCCCGATGACCTGTGTAATTGTATCAGTAAGAGAACTAGAAATAGTAACGGAAGTAACAGTCCCACCAGCAGGGCCAATATCCCCAACCGAATACTGCTGCTCATATTCTTCAGAGAATGAAACCGAAGAACATAAACAAAAGAATAGGAATAAGAACAGTGTGCGTATTAATGTCATTATCTAAATCCTTTAGAAGTTCTTCATCAAGCTGCTGTTCTTCCCACAACTGCTTTGCTTTCTCGCCAATCTCACCGTCAATAGGGCAAGGCGTACCCGCCATACTCATAGCATTAAATACACGGTCATCCTGACAGAGTAGTGCTACAGCCGCTACCTTCATGCCCATACCGTACAAAGAACGTGCCAGCTTCAATCGCTCACAGTTCTCGTCTGTAATTGTCTGCCCTGTAGCAATACCCAGAATTTGTGTCTGCACTGCCACTGAGGTAGCCGATGTACATACGTCTTGGTTATTAATCACAATGCTAGGCGCACTGGCTGTAGGGGGCGTCTTATCCACAGTAGTAGTACCTGTCACAGTAGATGTAACGGTATTGCTTTGTGCGATAGCAGTAAAAGGAGCCAGTACAAGTAGTGCCACCAATAAATACTTATACATTATTTGTAACCGCCCCCTGCTGCTTTGTATTCACGTGCAAGCATCTGTGCCTTACGTGCTGACCACTGACCGGGCTTACCACCCTTGCTGCCAGCTTTAATCTTCTCGAACAAACGCTTTCTTAGTGTTGG
>Ga0209654_1000229_pt1 | contig 59101 bp, 58 predicted proteins | sample SaaInl1SG_22_DNA_FD_184646 | JGI IMG/M metagenome (GOLD analysis project Ga0209654, IMG submission 184646) | Marine microbial communities from expanding oxygen minimum zones in the Saanich Inlet - ESP_161SG_22_DNA (SPAdes) (version 2) | ecosystem: Environmental > Aquatic > Marine > Intertidal... | reverse complement strand
AACGGATTTATCAAGATAGCTATCGGGTGGCAAAAAGCCCTTAAACACAAAGGAATCACCCAGCCGTTCCGCCTCGGTCTGATAGCCGGTTGCGGCCACAAATTGGGCAAAGCGTTTATTGGTGACGGTGGTGGTATCGATGAAAAACGGTTTTAGCCGGACTGTGCGTGATGGCCCTTCCTCATCGGCTAGGACTTGCGGGTTATCCGTACCCAGTAACGATCTACCGCCCGGAATTTCGACAATCTCGTGACCAACATCATCGGCGACGCCCGCTAGGGCGATCACATCTGCCTGATTATTCTGGTTCTGTTCGCCCGCCATAGCCGCGCCATTATCGCGCGATGGTGAACAGCAACCGCCGTCTGATTTGTCTTTGCCAGTCACTATATCTACCCCTAATCGGCGGCTAGGGTAGCATCCGATCCAGCACCACAGCAACATGATCTGCGGTGCGGCCAGTGCCATCTGCAATCTGACACCGACAAGAGGTACCATCGGCAACGATCTGGGTATCCTTATCGGCCCCTCTAACGGCGGGTAGCAGATTAGCCTCGGCCATTTTCATAGATATATCATAGGTGTCGGCGCCATAACCAAAGGCGCCAGCCATCCCACAACAAGAGGTCTCGATCGTCTCGACCTCAAAGCCACCAATCTCGGCCAACACGGCTTCCACCGGTTTTACCACATCAAATGCCTTTTGGTGACAATGGCCATGAAGCATGATTTTGCCATTCGCTTTTTGAACCGGCAAAGACGGCTTTTCTTCGGCTAAAAACTCTTCAAAGGTCATCACCTTGCTCGCCACCATTCTGGCCTCGTCACTATCCAGCAATGCCGGAATTTCATCACGCAGAGCCAATGTGCAAGACGGCTCTAGCCCGACCACCGCGATACCCTCACGCGCAAATGGATATAAGGCGGCAATCAAACGGCCTGCCTCGGCGCGGGCACGGCCCGTATCACCCGAAGACAGATAAGTGCGGCCACAGCATAAAGGCCGCCCCGATGCTGGTCCCGATGCTGGTCCCGATGCTGGTATCGGCGCAAACACATCATAGCCAGCCGCCGCCAGAACGCGCGATGCGGCGCGCAGGTTTTCCGGCTCAAAATAACGATTGAAAGTATCGCCAAAGAGGATCACCGGCTGGCCTGAACCAGTTGGATTTGCCGCGATATCACCGGCCCCAAACGGATTGGTGCTCCATCGTGGCAGGGCACGTTTAGCGGTGAAGCCCGTGATTTTTGAAATCACCGGCGCGACTATTGGAATATGCCGCCATAGCGATTGCAGAATATTGGCGAGCGGTGCGATCCGCGATGCAAACGGCGCATAGGCAGGTAGGCTAGCGATCAACCGATCATGCAACGACATGCCTTTGGCGGCGGTGCGCAGGGCCGTGACCTCTACCTTCATCCGCGCCATATCAACGCCGGTTGGACATTCACGCTTACAGGCCTTGCACGACACGCAGAGCTTTAGCGTATCCGCCATTTCATCGCTTATCATCGCCTCTGCGCCAAGCTGGCCAGACAGCGCCAGACGAAGTGAATTGGCCCGCCCACGGGTGCTGTCCTTTTCGTCTCCAGTGGCCCTGAAGGATGGACACATCACCCCACCAGAGGTTTTGCGGCAGGCCCCATTATTGTTGCACATTTCAACCGCGCCCTGCATGCCCCCAGCATTGCCGGGCCAGTCCGACCAGTTCAATTGGGTTGGGAAATCATCAACATGATAGCCCGGCGCATAGCGAAATAGCGTGCGATCATCCATCTTTGGCGCATCGGTAATCTTGCCCGGATTGAACATGTTATTCGGGTCAAACAACCCTTTCACCTTGGTGAATAATTGCGGCAATACCGGACCAAACATGGTGTTGTTAAATTCTGAACGGACGATGCCGTCACCATGCTCGCCAGAATGCGAACCGCCAAATTTACGCACCAGCGCAAAAGCATCCTCGGCAATTGAACGCATGATCGCGGCATCATCACCCTTACGCATATCTAGCACCGGCCGCACATGCAAACAGCCAACCGACGCATGCGCATACCACGTTCCCTTGACCCCATGCGCGGTGAAAATAGTGGTGAGCTGATCGGTATATTCAGCCAGATCCTTTAGCTCTACCGCGCAATCCTCCAGAAATGAAACCGGCTTGGCGGCGCTTTTCATGCTCATCATAATATTGAGGCCAGATTTGCGCATTTCGGCGACCCGTGCCTGCATGCCCGGATCAATCGCGTCAATCACCCCACCACAATAATCATCACCCTTGTCCCAGCCAAAGCCAAGATCAGCCATCATCTCGTGCAATCTGGCGAGGCGGCGATGGTTTTCCGCCATGTCATCCTCGGCAAATTCCACCACCAGCAAGGCGGCCGGATTACCGCGCACGCTTTCCTCGACAATCGGCTTGAAGATTGCGATCGAACGCGCCAATGCCAGCATGGTATCGTCAATCAATTCAACCGCGACAGGGTCCAGCGTGACCAAATGCTGGGCCGCATCCATCGCTTTATAGAATGTTGGGAAATGGCAAATGCCCATTAACTTTTGGGCAGGCAATGGTGCTAGCTCAAGCTCAATCGCGGTTGAATAGGCCAGCGTCCCCTCGGAGCCAACCAGCAAATGCGATAAATTAATGCCATCACCAGCTTTGCCGCCCGGTCGCGCCGCCATTGCATCCGGCATGAGCGCGTCGATATTATAGCCGCCCACCCGCCGTAACACTTTTGGGAAACCGTCGGTGATATCGCCAGCATGGTCCTGACCCATGGCGATTAGTTCTGGCAGTATTTTACCAAGATAACCGTCCGGCATGCCCGCGCCCGATGGCTCAAGCTGGCCGAAATGTGACTTGCTTCCATCGGCCATAATGGCATCGATTGCCCGCACATTATCACGCATCATGCCATAGCGGATTGACCGCCCACCACAGCTATTATTACCCGCCATACCGCCAATGGTGGCGCGGCTGGCGGTTGAAACATCCACTGGAAACCATAGCCCATGCGGCTTTAGCTGGCGGTTCAGCGCATCTAGAACGATACCCGGCTCGACAACACAGCGCCGCGCCTCTACGTCTAGATGCAAGATCCGGTTCAGATATTTTGAATTATCAATGACAATGGCCTGATTGACCGTCTGCCCGCATTGCGAGGTGCCACCGCCACGCGGCAAAATCGCGTGACCATTCTCTCTGGCAAATTCCAGAACGGCCTCTACATCCTCAATGGATTCTGGCACCACCACCGCATCCGGCATCATCTGATAGATAGACGCATCCGTTGCATAACGCCCTCGCGAGAATTGATCGGCGAGAATCTTTCCCTGAATTCGGCTCTGTAACTTGGCAAAATTCAGGGGCGACATTTCGTTAGGCATGATGTGCATCTTCCATGACGGTAACGGGGCAAACTCTTGCCTTAAAAGTTACGCATAGTTTAGGGCTCTGTCACCTAGATGTGACATTTATGCACAATTGTCAGATGCGGTATATGGCGTGTTTGCCCTAGCCAAGCTCGGCCATTGTCGGCGGGTTACAGCCAGCCCGTCCACAATTGATCGCCGCCGCCTTGCCTGCCCGCGTTAGCATAGCGCGTACACTAGCCTCATCGATTGCCGCCAATTGACCGCGGTCATTGATATCGTTCTGGATCATCCATACCAGCATGCTCGCCATAAAGGTATCACCAGCACCCACCGTATCCACAAGCGTGCCAACCGGCGCGGCTGGCACATGGATATCTGTATCACCGCAAACGCCCTCGGCGCCATCACCGCCGCGGGTAAATACGCTTATCGCCGCACCGCTATCCGCCAAACAGGCGGCCTTGGCGGCGGCGAAATCCATACCCTCATAGAGCCACAACAAATCTTCATCGCTCAACTTGAGGATATCGGTATTTGCCACCATGCGCTTTATCCGCGCCCGATAAACGGTTTCATCCTCAACGAGAGAGGGCCGAACATTGGGATCCAGCGAGACCATTATGCCAGCACCCTTACAGGCATTGAAAAAATCTTCCCAGATTTCGGCGTCAACACCGCCGGTTAGACCACCTGATCCAATGTGAAAAATCTTTGTGCCTTGCGGCAATGCTGTATCTAGCGTGGCCCGTGTAATCTGGCGCTCGGCAGTGCCATCACGGTAAAAACCATAGGACGGAATGCCGTCTTGCAAGGATACCACCGCCAGCGAGCTAGGTTGCTCGGCCCGCGCCATCCCAAGCTTTACATTCGAGGATAGTAACCGTTCTGCCAGCAAATCACCAAGGCGGTCACTCGAGATCGGGTTCATATAGGTCACATCGACGTATTGACGCCCCGCCGCCATCGCCACGTTAAACGGCGAACCACCGGGATGGGCAACATAGGATGGCAAGCCATCCACATCACTCGCATACACAAAATCAATCAGGTTTTCACCACCAACAGCAATCATCAACTCATCCTATAATCTATCTAGTCTCGTTTGGTCGGTTTGATGTACCGCGTCACGCAAACAAGGTCAAAACCAATCGGATCCATTCGTCTCAATAGTGATATTTTGGACGCTTGAAGCCGCATTATATCGTCACCACTGGATGACTCACCGGTTCGCTCTACAACTCCACCACTTTCCCGCTTGTCGCCGAAAGCTGTGCCGCTTGGCCCATACGCACAGCCCAAATACCATCATCCAGACCGACTTCTACATTACCCAAGCCGCGCACCACATTAAGGAATTTGGCATGCTGGTGAAAGGTTGATCCATTGTGATCGCCCGCATCCAGAATGGCCGGATCAATCGGGCATTCGATAATCTCCGGATTACACGGCTGGCGCGCACTTTTGATGATTTGTGGCAGGGGTTGTTTGTCCGGATCACCAGACCAGAGCCGCGCCGGGCCCGGCAATTTCACCTCAAGCTTGCCATCAGGGCCGATAGCATGGATCGATTCCTGAAATTCCGCGCCCTCGGCAAACATCGATAACTCCAGCAACGCACGCGTGCCATTGGCAAAATCCACAACCACATAACCGCAATCCCAGATATCTGATCGTTCGCCATCATAGACCTCATCGAGATGATTAACCTCTTGGCCCGCGCTCGCCATGATCCGCAACGGATCAGATTTCAGAATGAGCCGCATCAGGTCAAAGAAGTGGCAGCATTTTTCCACAAATGTGCCTCCCGAATTGCGGTTAAACCTGTTCCAATCGCCAACCTTGGTGAGGAACGGAAACCGATGTTCTGTAATGGTCAGCATTTTAATGCCGCCCGTGAATGTCTCGACATCGCCCAAGAACTGCTGCATTGGCGGCATATACCGATATTCCATCCCGACCCAGACCGGCGCTTTATAACGCTGGCGGAAATCCTCGATCGTGGCGAGATCATCGGGATCGGTGAAAAGCGGCTTTTCAACAAGGATAGGCACACTCAGCTTTGCGCCGATTTGTTCTAGCTGTTCGGCGTGACAGAAATTAGGGCTAACGATAACCAGACAATCCAGCGGTTGATGATCGAGCAGCGCGTCGAGACTATCAACGAACACAGCATTCGGTGCGAGCGTCGCCGCCGCCGCCGCCATCTGGGCATCCGGCTCGTAGATAACCGCGACATTGGTATCTTCGAGCAGGTTGATATTGCGCAGATGTTCTTGGCCCATCATGCCACAACCGATCATGCCGTAATGTGTCGTCATACCAAATCCTCTAAAGCTATATTATTTTAAACGGGCCACATAACGGGCGGCGTTATGATCAAACCAAGTGCGGGAAAATTCAACTTTATTATTGGTTTGTGACCAGCCGAATCGTTCCACATATCCGACCATTGTGCCGGCTGGCAGATGGAATTGATCCGCCGCCCAATCGGGCAATGCATCAATACTAACCCAATCCTCGGCGCGGGTGATCCAGATACCAAGCTGGCTTTTGTAAAACTCGTATAGAGATTGCGACACCTCCGCCGGATCAATTTTTGGTGTTACCGATCCGTCCAGCCAAATTTCCTCTAGCGCCACGGCGTCACCATCCAGAAAACGCACGCGCCGGAACCTATGGGCAAAATCCACATGGGCCGCGCCGCCCAAGCCAAAATCTGGCAATCCATCCGGCTTTGCCAAGGTGGCCACCAATAATAGGTTCGCGCTCGGCAAACCGCCGCCGGTGGGTAATTCAAGGCGGAAAAAGGAATAGATCGATGCAGCATGCTCGCCGCGCTGGATATAATTTCCCGACCCTTGGCGCCGGACCAATAGTCCAAGTTCAACCAAACGCGCCAGTGATTTCCGCAAGGTACCAACAGCGACACCATATTCGCGCGCCATGATCTTTTCGGTGGGAAGACGCTGGCCATCGAGCAGATGACCGGCGCTAATCTGGCGCGAGATCAACTCGGCAATCTGGATATAGACCGGCAGGGCGCCATGCATCGATGCGCTATCCTGTGGCAGGTCATTATCCGTTTCAGAGTGCATTTCATTACCGTCCATCATTCAAAATTGATACACCATTGATTAATGTCGCGCTACCTGCTTTATTGAGGGTTCATATGACATGATACAGCGATGGCCACAAAGCAATGACAATAGTACCGATTACCAGTGCCGACTTGGATGCCGCCGAAGTTAGTTTCTTTTCCGCCCTTTGCGGGGATGATTTCCAGCATCTAGGCGTTCCCGATGCAGACCTTAAATCAAGCTGGGCGCATTGCTCTGAAATTGTAAAGCGATCAGAGTCCGTTGGCTTTCGCAATATCTTATGCCCATCCTCCTATCAGGTTGGTCAGGACACATTATCATTTGTCGCGGGCTGTGCCCCAATTACTGACAAGATGAATTTGCTGGCCGCGGTGCGGTGCGGCGAGATGCAGCCAATTATGCTGGCGCGTACCATTGCCACTCTGGATCATATGCTAGAGGGCCGCTTGACGATAAATATCATCAGCTCCGATTTCCCCGGTCAGAAAGAAGATAGCGCCTATCGGTATCAGCGGTCCCGCGAAGTTGTCGAGATTTTGCGCCAAGCATGGACCCAGGATGAGATTAATTATCAGGGTGAGATTTATCAGTTTGAGAATGTACCAACTGACCCAGCCAAACCATTCCAGCAAAATGGCGGGCCTTTATTGTATTTCGGTGGTTATTCCCCGGCGGCGGTAGAATTATGCGCCCAGCATTGTGACGTCTATCTGATGTGGCCCGAAACAATGGCCGATCTAGCCGAACGTATGCGCATCGTGAATGAACGCGCCGCCGCCTATAACCGCACCTTGGATTATGGTTTGCGGGTTCACATGGTGGTTCGTGATACCGAGGCCGAGGCACGTGAATATGCCCAAGAGCTGGTATCCAAGCTCGATGACGAAGCCGGCCGCGAAATCCGCGAGCGAGCGCTTGATAGTGGCTCCTTGGGTGTGTCACGCCAAGCCCGCAACCGTGACCTTGCCGATATGGAAGGCTTTATCGAAGATCATCTATGGACAGGTGTTGGCCGGGCACGTTCGGGCTGTGGTGCCGCGTTGGTTGGCTCGGCTGACCAGATTTTATCAACGCTCGAGGAATATCAGAAAATGGGCATTCGTAGCTTTATTTTCTCAGGCTATCCGCATCTCGATGAATGTGACTATATTGGCAAATTGATTTTGCCATCTTTGAAAACCTGTTCCCTACCCCACGAATATGGCCGCGTACCGGCCACTACCCCCCTTACACCACTTGGTGCCGGAGACCGAAAATAATGGAAAGAGTATCGCTAACGTCTGATCTAAGCCTGTCGCGTTTGATTTATGGAATGTGGCGCCTTGGTGATGATAGCAACACCGCACCCGCGCATGTACAGGCAAAGATCGAAACCTGTCTGGCCCAAGGCATCACAACGATGGATCAGGCCGATATCTATGGTGGCTACGAGGCCGAAGAAATCATGGGCAAGGCGCTAAGTGCGGCACCTGCGTTAAAAGATCAAATCGAGATCGTCACCAAATGTGACATCATCGCACCTGTCGGACGCTATAGCGATGCGGCGGTTAAATATTATGATACGACCCGCGCCCATATCACCAATTCGGTTGATCACAGCCTGCGCCTCATGGGAGTTGATAAAATTGACCTGTTGCTTATTCACCGGCCAGACCCGTTCATGGATCATCATGAAACCGGACGGGCGCTGGATGATGTCGTGGCCAGCGGCAAAGTGCGTACAGTCGGCGTGTCAAATTTCAAACGGCATGATTGGACCCTTTTACAATCGGCGATGGATACCAAGCTGGTGACAAACCAGATTGAAATGTCGTTGGTGGCAAATGACGCCTTTACCAATGGTGATGTGGCCTATCTGCAAGAATTCGGCGTACCGCCAATGGCGTGGTCACCGCTGGCTGGTGGGGCCCTGTTTGCGCCGGAGCACGCGGCCCTATTAGCGGCCCTGTCACGCATTGCGAGTGAGCAAAATGTCGATGCAGGCGCCGTTGCGGTGGCGTGGTTGCTTGCCCATCCGTCAAACATCATGCCGGTATTGGGAACCAATAATCTAGACCGGATTGCCGCCATTGGCTCTGCCGCTGATGTCACGATTGACCGCGAGACATGGTTTGCACTTTATGAAGCCGCAAACGGAAATGAGGTACCTTAAAGGTACCTCACCACCATATTACATTTATACAAACGTGTTCTAATTATGCTGGCTGGGGTGTGTCTCCACCAGCTTTGCGCGAGCGTATGCGGTGCCATACCATCAACACCGCGCCGATCACTATGGCACTACCATAGATACGGTAATCACCCGATACCAGCATGACTGCCAATCCTAGGCGAGCCGCTATTTCCCAACTCGCCAATCGCATCCGGTCAAATCCAGCGAGCGCACTGGCAAGGAAGATCAGCCCAAACAACAAGCGTGCAACCACCATCAATAGCCCGATAATGTCCACAGTACCGTCATAACCCGGCAGATACGCCTTTACCCCAGTAGTATTAGTTGGGTCGAGGAACGCCGCCTCAATCAGCAGAATTTCCGGATAGAAGGCGAACACGAATGGGATCACAAACATCACGATGCCGATACGAACCGCGGCAAAGCCTGTGCGCATCGGATCCTCTTTGGTGATTGATGCCGCGGCAAAGGCCGCCAGCGCCACCGGCGGCGTAATCGCCGACGCCACCGCAAAGTAAAAGATGAACATATGCGCGGTGAAGACAGCAATTCCCAGACCCGCCAAAACAGGCCCCATCAATAGTGCGACATTGATATAGGCCGGCACCGCTGGCATGCCCATACCCAGCAAGATTGCCAATAGCATGGTTAGCAATAGCGCAATGAACTGGAAGGTTTGTGTCCCTTCATTACCGAGGCCAAGCGTGTTCAACCAGCCAAGAACATCAAGCGAGATGAACACCGGCAATCCAGTGAATTTCAAACAGAAATCAATGATCGAAACCGCTAGGAACATCAGGTAAAGCGTAGAAATCAAAATGCCAGCATTGGAAATAGCATCGAGTAGCTTTTTCGGACGGGCACGCATTTCAGGGTCAACAAATAACAGACCCATCAACAGCACCACCGCCCACCAGCCAGCACTACCAGCGTCACCAGCGGAATTCTGTACGATAGACAGGACCCACGGCATGTTTGCCACCTGACAGCCAGTCTCGTTAAAGACCCGATCCAGACCCAGTATCCAGCCGCCAATGCCACAACCCACAGTTTCCTTTGAGGTCAATAGCAACGCCAAGATCAGCAAGATCGGACCGAAAATCATAATCAGATTGAGCTTGTCCTGCCGATCAAGATGCATGTCCTCGGTTAGCTCGCCGATGGCTTCGATATTTTGCTTTCGGGCCTGATACACTACGGTCAAGAACAGGCAGAAGAAGTAGAACAGCGCCGGAATGGCCGCCGCGATAATGATCTTTGAATAGGGAACACCGGTCAGGGCCGCCAAAACAAAGGCCGCAACGCCCATCACTGGCGGCATAATCGAACCACCTGACGAGGCCGCCGCCTCCATGCCACCCGCAAAGACCTTTGAAAAGCCGCGCTTTACCATCATCGGAATGGTCAACACGCCGGTCGATAACACATTGACGATAGGTCCACCGGAAATAGTGCCGAACAAGGCCGATGACACAATCGCCGCATGCGCCGGACCACCGGCCAATTTGCGGGTCCAGCGAAACGCCACTTTGATCAGCGAGCGTCCGCCGGCAGAGGCACCAAATAACGAGCCCAGAATAAGATAAGGGAAAATAGTGTTCATGATGATATCCATGAACCGGCCCAAGATACCACTGGCATTATTGACCAGAATATCATGCACTTTTGGACGACCATCACTCAACATTCGAGGTTCACCCGCAAGCTTTGTCATCAAATATTTATTGATATCGTCGGCGCCATAAACATACCAAACCAAAACACTAAGGATGGTGTAACCCGCAACCACAATCGCAACGATAACCAGCGGCAAGCCCCAGACTTTAATGTTGTAGCCAAGGAATACAACAATCGCCAAACCCATGATCAGCACGAGCCAACCACCGGTAGTGCTCACACATTGTGGATCCTCAACCGTTGTCGGGGCGGGTAATCCGTACATCGACGCGGTCTCTTTGGCATCTTCAAGACTACGGGCGATGAGGCGTGCACGCTCACCGGTAAATTGATCAATCAGACAAACAGACTCGATCTCGACCAAGTAGGTCAAAGAGATAACAAACGCCGCCACCACGAGCGCGACATCCATAAACAAGCCAAACAAACGCCGACCCGTTGAGGCCTGCGCCCATGCATTGAAAAACGAATGTTTGAGCGCGACAATTACCATCATCAGCGCCAGAACGCCCGGGAAGAACCACTCACGCGGGAACTTGCGCAGCGCAAACCAATCATATCCGGTGATTGCTATCAGCCCTTCATCGAACCCCGGAATGCCGGGAATGGAATTCAACAATCCGATGATAACCAAGGCCACGGACAACCAGTATAATAGAGGTCCGTTTGCGGTGACGTCGGCTTCTGGAGACTTGGTAATTGGGCTTTTTGACATTTTACTTCACTCACAAAAAAATATCGGGCCACCCAAAATCGGTGGCCCGAATTTGTCAATTTTATCGATATGCTCTGCGTATAATCATCGCTAGAAACATGACGTCAAAATTTATGGACGGGCACAATCAGGGACGGTGTAACCGGCCTCTTCCCATGCACGCACCGCACCAGGATGGTACTTAAGCGGCATTGCACCACACATACCAGTGGTTGCTGTATCGGCGATCTCACCCAGCGCAACGTTCGGCAAGAATGGTGTCTTTGCCTTTATTGCATCGAGATTATCGAGCATCGCTTTGGTCAGCTGATAGGCAAGCTCTTCATCCATTGATTTACGGACGACTTCACCACCAACAGTTGCGACACCGCGGAAACGATCATCCTCAGACACAACTTTGACGCCTTCGGCCTGCGTTGCTTCAGATAGCGGAATATTCACTGTTCCAGAACCCGGTGCCTTCATATATTTCTTTGCTGCATCGCTCTCGAACTTGTCTTTTGGCATTGACCACATGGTAATACCACCAGCCGCAACAGCCGCTGTATGACGTCCATCGGGGAAACTTGATGGCAGCACGAATGCATCGGCCGAACCATCTGTCATGGTTTTAATGGCTTGGTCCCAATTGACCTGTAGGCCTTTATAGCCAGAACCATCATCAAGACCAGTTGCAATCTTCACAACACCACGCGCATTGGTAAGCGCCGCGCCACGTGGCGGGCCGTTATAAATGGTCTTGCCTTCAAGAGAGTCCCATCCCTTAACGCTTGAGCTGTTATAGGCAGACATTGTGAACACACCAAAACGATAGGTGTATAGAACCGCAAGGCGGTCCGCATAATCCGCGCCCTTTTCCTTGCCCAGCGAGGCGTAAGGTCCAACACCACGGCCCAATAGGAATGGCAGAATAAACGGAGCAGCGGCAATATCAGTATTACCCTCAGCCACGTTCTGTAGTGAATTGGTCAAAGTCTGACCCGTTGCAACCTGAATATTCGCGATACCGGCCTGGGTGGCAAATTCACCAAGCGCCAACACTGTGTTACCCGGAACACCACTCGCATTAGCGGTCTCAGCCGATAGGTTCATCTGCGCTGAGGCGGTTGATGCTACCATACTTGCGGCGGCTACCAGCATGACTGGCAATGAAAATTTCTTTGACATTTTTTCTCCCTTTAGACGTCAGGCTATACGTAATTTGTTTTTATGCCCTCAGTTCTTCTTTTTCCGATAAAAAACGCTAACAACAAATTTTACACATGGCTAGAGGTAACGTAGCTGAGGAGAAAATTGTTTCCTCACGCTTGGCGCGTTGCCAACGGCGATTCATCCATTTGGCCAATCAACAACTGCGCCAGCGATGAAATCAGCTCGGCTTTTATGGTAGAAAAATCAGAATTATCCCATAAATTCAGCACCATATCGGGATCATCAACGCGGCTGTATAACTCGCCCCATGATTGGTCCTTATAGACGGATAATTGCCATTTTTCGGTGACGATCGTGCGCACACGCGCGGCCTCACTAAAGCCCATACGCGGGGAGCTATCGTTAAATTCAATCAAAAGATTTTCCCGGTGACTTGCATTACTAGTGATAGAGGGAACAAAGCTTTTTCCCTGGATTCCATGATATGGCTGTAGTCCAGCTCTATCAATAATGGTAGCTGATAGGTCAATGGTTGAGGCCATTGCCTGACTAACACGCTCTGTGCGCGAGGCTGGATCAGACCAGATCATCGGCACTTTATTGATTGAGTCACGCGGCCACAGGCCCTTTAACAGCAAATCACAATCACCCATGTAATCGCCATGATCGGCATTAAAGATGATCACGGTATTTTCATATTGGCCACTGGCCTTGAGCGCATCGATAATCGCGCCCACGGCGTCATCAACCATTGTTGTCATGCCCGCAGTTAGCGCCATTGCTTCTTTAATATGTTCCTTGGAATCCATAAATGCCGATTGTTTTACCTTTGGCATCCGGCCCGCGGCGAATTCACTTTTGGCGTAATCGAGCGGTGGCGGCGGGTTTTGATGGTCATCATAATCGACATCCACCTCAAATTGATCAGGATGATACATATCCCAATACCGGCCCGGCGGATTAAACGGATGGTGCGGGTCGGGAAATGACACAAAGGCAAAGAACGGCTTGTCGTCATCTGCATCCTTGCTGGCCTGCGCCTCTATATAGTCTATCGCCCGATCACGTATGTAAAAGGTGGGATAGCTATCCTCTGGGATTGGCGTGCGATAGGCTTGCGGACAGGTGTAATTATGCGGCAATTCATTGGCCGGATCATGCAATGCCTGCCAATCGGGATGGTGTTTGCGGAACCATTGCCGATAATGACCGCCCGCCTTGTCACCATGCGCCGTTACCATATCGACATGATCAAAGCCGTAATATGGCGTTGGGAAATCATACGGCGCATCAGCGGCGAAATTGACTGGCTGTTCTTTTTGATACTGGTCTTGATCGATTTGCCATGCCTCATCAATAGGGCGCTCGCCCAGATCTATCGGATCAACAGGGTCTATGTTGGAGAATGGTTGCAGATGGCTCTTGCCGATTGACGCGGTCTGATAGCCCGCAACCCGCAACACATCAACAAAGCTATTCGCGTTGGTCGGTAATATGCTGCCGTTAAACCTAAGCCCGTGAACCGACGGATACCGCCCTGTCATAAAGCTGGCGCGGTTTGGCATGCATACCGGCATTGCCACATAGAATTGCTCAAAACGCGTTCCCGTTGCGGCGAGACTATCGATATTCGGCGTTTTCACCACCGGATGCCCGGCACAGCCAAGCCAGTCAGAACGCTGTTGGTCAGTCATGATAAAAAGAAAATTAGGTTTTTTGCTCATCGGACAGATATTTCCACATAAAATCAGATAATTGATTCAAATCTTCGCGCGAATCGTGGGTTTTCATACCCAGATCATGCCATCTAAATATTAAGACCTGATTAAATTGACTTTGCAACAAGTGTGTCTTGGGGGTAGTGTTCTGGATGTTTATCCGAGCGTCTTATGACCTCTAATTTTTGAGGCTCCATATAGTCCGAATCGGAAAGCACTTTTTTTGTTGGGAAGCCGTTTCGGCGGTGTGATTTCGCTACGTGAAAAACCGAACAGATCAAATCCAGCGCCCCGTACAGGGCGACTTATTTGAGGGAACCAAGGCCGCGGCTACGGCGGCCGAAATACGGTTGCGTGCAAAGCGTGGCGTCGCCTTGCCAACAAAGGTTGCGCCTGACGATTTTGACCGGTTTAGAGACGATTTTCGAACCCTCGCGGTCAATCATAACATGCCGCTAGATGTTCAAAATAATGGCGGGCGTCTGCGTATCATTGCCACAGACACGGTGCCGGCAAAGCGCCCGCAACCACAGGCCCCAGCGCCACTATCAGACAATGAAATTGACGCGATCTACCGCGCCTTTGCCACAGATCAGCGCTAGATAGAGGCTGATGCATGGGTAAATCAGTGCCAGCTGGATCACCCAACTGGCACCGGTTGTTATTTAAACCAGACGTTTATGTATTCCGCCCGATTGTGCCGCTGACTTCAGCGCCCAACTCAATGGTCAATGAATTGGCCTTCAAATCACCATCAACCTCGGCCGTTGCGCCAACCGTTAGCTGTTCGGTGGACAAATTGCCATTGAACTGACCGGAGATTTCCACACGCTGGGCATTCATCCGGCCGGTAAAGACACCGCCATTATCGAGGACAACTTCGGTTGCGTTAATTTCACCGCTAAAGTTTCCGAAAATCCAAACCGGCGCATCTCCTGCGTCCAGCTTGCCTTCCATGATCATTCCACTGGTAATTGTTGTACTTGTTTCCATCATACTCACCTTATTCTGGCAGAGCGTTACTGCGCTCGCCGTTTATCTTTGTAAGAGGGGGATTGCTGCTTGCCGTCCTACGCTTCTGGCGCGGCGTCTTCAGCATTCTCCTCGGCGACCTCTTCACTGGTTTCTTCGGTCCAGTTATGTACAACGCGGCAATTCAATGCTGCACCCCGGTCCATCTGTAGTGACTGGTAATGAATTTCGCCGGCGATATGCGCGGTTGCCATGGCCCAGATACTGCCGGCCATCATCATGCCGTCATAACTGCCACCGATAACCACGAGCTCGGAATTAACCGCGCCGGTGAATTTTCCTGTCTGGCCGATCGTAACCTTTTCGGCCTGCAAATCTGCTTCGACAGCACCATCGATTTCGATCGATTTTACATTTGATATGGCGCCGACAAATTTCGCACCAGAACCAATGATTGCTTTAGTTCTATCCATTTTGCTCTCCTCTACTCGGCGTTTTCTTCGACAATAACAGCCGCGGCAGGGCGTTTGTTACGGCGGGATTTTTTGAATTTAGCGGTTACATCGGCGCCAGATTCGACCTCGATGCCCTCTACCTTGATGGCACCTTCAAAGCGGCCAGTTGACCGGATCTGCAATTTGTCACCAACGATATCGCCGATCACCTCTCCACAAATTTCAGTATTCTGGCTATTGATTGTGCCGTTCAGGCGACCGTTATCCGCGACAACTAGGTTCCGGCAATTGATCTCGCCGTCCAAAACACCGGCCAAAATAATGTCTCCAGCAGAGACTACCGATCCGGTGATTCGCATATCTTTGTCGATTAACGAGGCCGTCGGCGCCTCTTCATTCGACTTTCTATTATTATCAAACACATCATCCTCCTGACTCTGTTGGATCTTTTTTTTTGACCCCAGAGATGGAATTAAAAAAACTGCTCATTTTTCACGTTCATTAACAATTTTCAAAAATAGTCGTTAAAGTCTGTGAAGAGCATTATTGTACTCTCTCCAATTTATAACGACCAAAATTAAAAAACTTTTATTTATGTGTTTTTTTAGTATGAGCGGGCCGCCATGAGTGACGATGTAGTTGACATACGAAAGCGAATTGAAGAAATTCGAAATGAGGTCTCAACCGCGATGGCGTCGAACCGGCGCACGGTTATTGGGTCTCAGCCAGCTGGCGAAGTTGCCGAATTTTCGATCCCCGGGGTGACTTCATCACCCCAGGCAGTGGCACAGAACGAAGGTGAAATCGTTTCTGTCGATCCCGCAACGCTCCCCAGTACACATGCTGGTCTTGAGGCGGCAATGGCATTGCCATCGTTCCAACTAAAAGTACGGAACGAAAAGACCAACAAATATTTACTTATGTTAGTGGGCGCTCAACTGATCACCAATTTCTGTTTGATCGCCATTCTTTGGTTCAAATTGGGGTAGCGATGCGCTCGTTGCGTTCATTATTAAATAGGTGGATAAAACCCCGGATGCATCGCGGGAACAATCCGCGTGGCCCACTATCTGTGAATAACAAAGTCTGGTTTTTGCAAGAAAGCCGGTTCCTGTTTCTCACCCGCCGCGGGCCCATCGAGGTGGTTGTCAAACCGACCTATGTAATCAGCGCGGCGATTGTCGGTTTGGTCGGCAGTTTGGTGATCGCGGCAGGCACAATCTTTATCGGTGTTAAATCAGTAGAGGTCGTTGGCAAGGACGCAATTTCTGATGCAATGGCCAGCGCACCCGAAGAAATGGTGGCCGCGCCGATGGTCGTTGAACAGCATTCATTGGCTCATGCCACCACAATGGAATATGGCCCTATAACAGCAAAGACGCCCGAGCCTAAGCCAGAGCCTAAGCCAGAGCCTAAGCCTGAGCCTGAGTCTGCGCCAGTGCCTGTAGGCGCGGTCGCATCGATAACTGTGCCGGCGAAATCGTCCATTTCAAAAGATGAGCCCCCAGTTGCCAGACCTGTAGCACCTGTTGAGCCGATTGCGATTATTACGCCCCCCATTAAAGAGGCCTCTATTCTAGAGGCAAACGAGCTGCCAACCATTCAAACCGTTATGGCGACACCATTGTCGCGGCTACCGCGTCTTGCCGAGGAAACCGCCATTCTGTCTGGTGAAACCGGCGCTGAATTTATGGCTGATCCGCTAGCAGAAGAAAGCGGAGAACCGATCGCCAATTTGGAGGAAGTGACCGAGGATTTGGATGCCGATCTGGTGGCTGCTACGGTTACCGGCATTCCAATGCCGATCGCACCGCCAGTGGATAGAGAATTGGCCCGCCTTGGCATTGCTGGCATGATCGACACTGGCGCTATGGAGCCGCTCGTCGATGTCAGTCTTCGTCCAAAGCTAACCCCGGATATTCGCCGGAAAAAGCTATTGCGTTCGATGACCAGCGAAGTTGTCAATATTCGCGAGAACTTCATCAATCTTGGCATTAACCCAAACTATCTGCCTGAGATTGAGCCTATTAGGGATATGCTGAACGCCGGTGATTTCGAAACTGTCCTGCTAATGGTTGATGATCACCGCTCATTGCTAGAGCGTCTGCCGCTATCACCGCCAATGCGTCATTATTATATATCCAGCAATTATGGATACCGAACCCATCCCGTTACCGGCAAGCGGTCGTTCCATCATGGCATCGATGTTGCCGGCACATGGCAGGAAGAGATTAACGCCTCGGCGCCCGGAACCGTTATATTTGCCGGCCGCCGTGGGTCATTTGGCAATATCGTTCACATCCGCCATGAATTTGACGTCGAGGTGATCTACGCCCATTTGTCAAAAATCCTGATCAAGAAAAACGCCGATGTTGTCCCAGGTACAATCATTGGCAAGATGGGCAGAACTGGCCGTACAGCTGGTGCGCACCTGCATTATGAAGTACGTATCGATGGTGAATCGATTGATCCCGCCCGCTTGTTAACGCTGGGGCGAATGGTTGGCGTTGGCGGAAAAATGATGCGGGCGGCCGATTATCGGTAATTGATCAGAAACATAAAAACTTCTGACAATTGACCTAATATTTCTGACCAGAGTGTCGTTACATTAAAAGAGAGGGCCCCGTCATTGCTGTGGGGCGCTAGTCAATTACCCAGTTCTAGGAATGGTTTCGTGAAACGCGTCTACAAACAAATCACCAACGATAAATTGCCGGGCACACGCTCGGTGATGCTGGCATTGGCCGGGGCATTTTGCCTTGCCGGATGTCAATTGGTGGTCGTCGAAGGACCAAAGCCTGTCACTAGCGCCGCCGTGCTAGCCGCGATGGAAGCCGAGAACACACCAGAGCCATATGTGCCGCCGGTACCTCTTGAGGGCAGTGAAATCATCACCTTCATGGACCCGACCACTGCACAGATCGGCGGTTGTCGCGCGCTAACAACCATTACAATCACCCATGATGGCAGTTTTGCCGATGGGATGGTCCGTCTCAAAAATACTGCATTGCACATGAATGCCAACATGATGGTGCCAGTGCATATTTTTGAGAATATCAATGACACTAATGGGACGCACATTTACCAAGTGAAGATGGTTCGCTGTCCCAAAGTGACCGATGCATAGGAGATCAGCATGGGTGAAGTGATAAATTTCCCGAATGGGGCGCCGGTCAAAGATGAGGCACTCGACGAATATCCGAATACCAATCCGGTAGAGGTCGCACGTCTTGAGAGCATCCGCGATAATGTCGAAGAATTGCTCAACATGGTTGCTGGTATCCGCCGTGATCCAGAGGCAGTTGCGTTGGCCGCTGGCCGGTTTGGCCTAATGCGTATGTATCAATTGCGTGGCCGCGCGGCGACTATGGCCTTTGCTGACCGCTGCATTGAAACCGCTGAAATCGCCGAAGATTTGCTAGGCCCACAGCCGCGCGCATAAACCCCCTTGCTAAATGACCTCGTCGCCTTGCAATATTATCGATGATGCATGTTCATAAGGCGAAAACACTGGTCCAAAAGGTGCAGGGGTGACTTTAAGCAAAAAGCGCATTTTTGAAATTCTAAGCCGATCCGACGGTAATGACCGCACCAGCGCCATTTGCGACCGCATGCTGTCATCGCTGATCGTCCTAAACTTGGTTGCCGTATCGCTAGAATCTGTCGAGAGCCTTGGCACAGCCTATGCGGCCCAGTTCTGGGCATTTGAAATACTATCGGTCACGGTGTTCGGAATTGAATATCTATTGCGCATCTGGTCCGCATCGGAAAACAAGAAAAGCCCGTCCAAAACCCCTCTGAAGCGCCGCCTTCGCTATATTTTCAGCCTCACCGGCCTCATCGATCTGATCGCCATCCTGCCGAGTATTCTGCCGTTATTCATGGGGCAGATGGATCTACGCTGGCTACGGGTATTGCGCCTCGTTCGGCTACTAAAAATCTCGCATTATTCCAGCGCTCTTGAAGATCTGGCCTCGGCCATCCGCGCGGAGAAAAGCGCGTTTGGCGCGGCGCTATATCTGTTTTGTATTTCTATCTTTGTATCCAGCTCGCTTATGTATGTTGCCGAACATGCCATCCAACCGGAGCATTTCTCGTCGATACCAGCGACGATGTGGTGGTCCCTGATCACCCTGACCACGGTCGGCTATGGTGATGTGTCACCGATCACCCCGCTTGGTAAATTGGTGGGCGCCCTCACCGCGGTGATGGGTGTGTGCGTGGTTGCCTTGCTAACCGGTATCGTCGCGACCGCCTTTGCCAACCAGATCACCAAGCGGAATGACATCTTGGAAGCCGAGATTATCAATGCCCTGAGCGATGGCATCATCAGCGAAGAAGAGATGAAGAAAATCACCCAGATGCAGAAAGATCTTGGCCTCACCGAAGAGCATACGACTGCGATGATTGGGTTATTGCGCGAACGTCACCGCGGCAAATAACGAGTGGGTAAATATAGCCATATTTAGCTAACATTTTTTCCCCTGTGTCGTTGAAGGTTTAAGGAGACCTGAGATGACTGCAGACTTACTGCCATTTATTGATTGGGAAGGCTATCCGCGCCGCATTATCGCGGCTGGCGAGCCTATTATTGCGGCTGGTGAACCGGCGGATCAACTCTATGTTCTGGAGACAGGGCACGCCAAGGTCATCGATCCCGCCATCACTTATAAAGATGGTAGCCTATTGAGCCTCCTTGAATTGCTATCTCTGGATGAATATCGCCACAGCGTTATTGCGGTTGGCGAATGCCGGGTTATCACGATCAGGCGCGACCGGTTAAAGGCTTTATGGGATCAGGATAATGATCTGGCATGGCCGCTATCTTGTTCGATTGCCGCCGACATCACCCAAACCCGCTGTGCCAAGGTTTCGGCGTAATGGGTGCGAACAATACGACATCGCTATTACATGGTGAGGTTTTGTTCCGGCAAGGTATCAAGGCCAGCCAATTTTATATGGTGCAAAGTGGCGCGATTTACGTTCTGGACAGCACCGGAACAACCGCCATCAAACAATATTTTGCCGATGAGATGTTTGGCATTCCCGAGGTCATTGCGGGGGCTAGCTGGCAAAATACCGCAGTTGCGTATGGCAAAACCACGGTCCGACTATTCAGCGCCGATATTCTATTTAGCTCATTAGCGGAAATGCCGCCCAGCCATCGGGATTTTGTCCAACATATTGCCAGTCTGGCCTAGCACGACTTTGATCAAGCAACAGCGCTTCTGGCACGATAAATGCACTTGGTAATGCAGAACAATTTTTTGACAGGAGCGCATTATGCTGAACCCAGCAACGCCATTACAAAACCAGCCAGCACCACAGGCTGATGAGACTGCTTCGCTTGCTGAAATCTTCGCTGGCAAAAGCCTGAATGCTGCGGCACCAGCCGCCATGCCGGCCGTCAAGATTGTGCATTTTGAGCGCGACCGTCAGGTCGATAGCGAAATCCTGCCCCTTAGCACCTTCACCGTCTAAGCCATCACGGCACCCACCAGACGGGCATCCACCAGACGGGTATCCAAACATAAAACCCCCCGCAAAATATTTTGCGAGGGTGTTCTATATCGAAACATCAAAATGATAGAGAGTGACTAGCCAGCCATGTTTAGGCGGGCCTGACGACGGCGTTCCGATGACGATGGAATGCCCAACATATCACGATATTTCGCGACGGTGCGGCGGGCCAGTTTAACACCCTGCTGTGACACCTGATCAGCAATGGCATCATCGCTAAGCGGCTTACCAGCAACCTCGCCAGAGACAATCGTTGCAATCATTTTGCGAACAGCGGCGGCAGCCTTGCTGTCCCCATCATCACTACTGGCGATGGATACGCTAAACAGAGATTTCATTGGAAAGCTGCCATTTGGTGTGGCCATCATCAATCCACTGGTAACGCGGCTAACGGTGCTCTCATGCATGCCAACGGCCTCGGCAACATCCTTGAGCGCGAGCGGCTTTAGCGCGACCAAACCTTCTCTTAGAAAATCTGATTGCTGACGGACGATTTCCGCGCTGATTTTCAATGTCGTTGCATTGCGCTGTTCCAAGGCACGCTGTAGCCATTTCGCTGAACCGATGCCCTGCGTAGCAAATTCCTTTGCATTTTCCTGCGCCTTGTTGCGACCTGAGCGTGCCACCTGATTGGCATATTCCTCATTGATCACCACTGATGGCAAGGTTGAACGGTTCAGATCGACAATCCAGCCATCACTGGTATTGCGCACGATCACATCCGGCGCACCAATAAATAGGGGGGCCATTTCATAGGCTTCACCCGGCTTTGGGTTAAACTCTCTGATGGTCCGTAAACATTGGGCAATATCGCTAGTCTCACATTTTGCCCGGCGGGCCAAAACAGCAATCTCACCCTTGCCAAGCAATGTTAAATTATCCAGCACCACTTCCATGATTGGGGTTAGTTCATCCTGTTCACGCGCCTGAATACGCAGACACTCAGACAGATCACGGGCAAACACCCCTTCTGGCTCTAGCTTTTGCAGGATGGTCAACACCTCTTCAGCCTCGTCCATTGTGCATCCGCAATTGATCGATAGTTCCTCTAGCGGGCGACCAAGCCAGCCTGATGGCTCCAATGCTGTGGCCAATTCATAAGCGATAAAGTGCTGGCGTGGATCAAAAATAGATAGATCAATCTGGCGCAATACAAATTGAATAAGGCTTTCAGGGCCATTTTCGGCAAGGTTGGCGATGGCATCAAAATCGTCACTGCCCCCAGCGGCCTTGCCAGCACTGCCACCTAGATTGCCATAATCAATCGCTTCAGATCCAAATCTATTGTCGAAATCACTGTTCGCTGCAGGGTCTTCGGCTAGGCTCGCGCGTTCGTTAATGTCGTTTGTAAGATCAGCCGGGGCAAGATCAGCCGGCGCACCCGTGGTTAGGGCATCTGCATCGAGCTGGTTGGTAGCTGGCGCATTATCGGCGTTATTTTCGGAATTATTCTCGGAATTATTCTCTGAATTACTCTCTGTATCAGCGCTGGCATTCACTTCCATGAATGGGTTGTCGAGCGCTTGCTCTTCCAGGAAATTCTTGATGTCGATGTTGGTCATCTGCAGAAGTTTAATAGCTTGCTGCAATTGCGGTGTCATAACCAGAGATTGCTTCTGTCTGACATTCAATGATGGCATTAACTGCATAAAATCCTCCGTGGTCTTCCGTCAACTTCATCTAGCTGTTTTGCGCGAACTCTTGGCTTTGATCCTTGGCGCTGAAGAGATCATGCAAGCCAGAATCACCTTTTTCAAAATTTCTATTTGACGGTCCGCTTTGTCATTTTTCAGACAAAAATATTATTAATTTTCAGTTAATTAATAATCACTAATATTTGAGCAAAATTGAGAGTGTCAAAGATTAGACGGATTTTTGCGGCAAAATGGACGAAAAATGTGCCGTTTTTGGTCATATTTACAGGAGTTTTTCACTTTGACGCGGCTGGTAAACATGACAAGGTTTGGCATGGCACGGCAATTGCGTTACCGGTACAATAGCGGTCCAGAGAGGTTATATCGTGATTACATTATTTAGAAGCAGACCAAAGAGAGGGGCACCATGCGCCCGCTGCCAAGTAATCCGCCTGTTTGTCTTTGCCGCCGTGGGCACGGTTTTGTTTGGCATGACCGCCGGCGAAAATGTGCATTATCTAAAAATGGTCACCGCAGAACGCGCCGCCGCCGCCATCTGGATTGGTGGAGGCATATTGTTCGTCATCAAGCTTACCGCGTGGCAGTTTGAGAAACGTGCGAAAAAGGCCGCCGCTATCGCGCGCGCACAAGACGCACAGCTAGCTGCTGATCCGGAAAAAACCGACCATACGTATAGCCAGTAAAGAAATTTACCGACCAGATATGACGTGACGCCCGGCTATTCACCTCGCCTGTCCAATAGGGCTCGCGCACAGTATTGGGGAAATATTCCAGGTCAATCTTGGTATCGGGGCACTCCTCACACACCAGACCTTCCAGCTCTTCGCGCGATGGCAAACGCCATTTTCCGCCCAGCTGTTCGTTCGCTTGGGTAATCGCAATGGCAATCTCTTCGTGATTCAGCCGCACAATTTCACCGTCACATGATTGGCCATTCCATGTCTGGCCCACGCTACAGCGCAGCCATTCAATGCCATGCCGTAAATCAACAACTAGGTGCTCCCGCGCAATAAAGTCACGAGCCGATGCACTGGTGAATGGCATGAGCAATAGGCCAGCCAGATAGAGCGATGCCAGCATAATCCTGCCACCCTGCATTCTGGAATGCCGTATTTCTTTTCGCATCATTGGCTCCACTCCCTTGGCAAAATCATACACTGCGTTAGAGTATTAGGGAACGGGCATATTAAAACCACTAAACGGTAAATTTCATAGGTAAATTCAGCATCACTTTCTGTTTGGTATGTAATTTGCTTAGTGGGTTACAGAATAGCGCTAGCTAGAAGGTAGAGTTTTTATGGATATTGCGTCACTTATAGGCCTGCTTGGGGCCATTGGTATGATCGTAGGAGCGATGGTCTCCGGCGGTGGTATCGCTGCATTTATTGATACCGCGTCGATTTTGATCGTTTTCGGCGGCACGTTCTTTGCGGTGATGTACACCACGCCGATGGGCACGTTTCTGGGTAGCTTTGGCGTTATGGCCAAGGCATTCCTGCCACCTGTCAAAAAGCAAGACAGCATGATCGAGCGCATGGTCGAGCTTGCTGGTATCGCCCGTAAGGACGGTATGATGGCACTGGAAGGTCAGGAAGTTCCCGACAAGTTCTTTGAAAAAGGCCTGCAAATGCTGGTTGATGGCGCTGATGAAGCGAAATTAACCGCCCAGCTAAAGCAAGAAATCAAATCCATGAAAGCGCGCCACGAAGCTAATCAGGGCGTAATTAAAGCATGGGTCGACCTAGCCCCGGCGATGGGCATGATCGGTACATTGGTTGGTCTTGTTCTTATGCTTGGTAACATGGCCGATCCAAAGGCTATTGGCCCGGCGATGGCGGTGGCGCTTTTGACGACTTTGTATGGTGCGTTTATTGCCAACATCCTGTTTGCACCGATGGTGACCAAGCTTGAGGGCTACACTGCCTATGAGACTATCTACCGCGAGATGATTGTTGAAGGTCTTCGTAATATTGCCCGCGGCGAGTCACCGCGTAATATTCAGGATCATATGCTGTCTAATCTTCCCCCTAAATTGCAGGAAAAGCTAGCCGCCGCATAGGTGGTTAGCAGACCGCAATAGCAGGAGAGACCTTATGGCTGAAGCAATCCAAGAACCAGAAGTAGTCATCGAAGAGGAAGAGGAGGAATGTCCTAAATGTCCGCCTGTGGGTGCGCCTGCATGGATGGCAACCTTTGCCGATATGGCTACTCTGTTGATGGCCTTCTTCGTTCTCATTCTGTCTTTTGCTGAATTTAACGTACCCAAATTTAAACAGATTTCGGGCTCTCTGAAAAACGCCTTTGGTGTCCAGCAAGTCGTGCCAATCGTGGAACAGCCAAAGGGCACAACAATCCTATCATTGAATTTTAGCCCTTCTCCATCGCCTTCAATTAGCGAAGAGTTGACCCAGCAAACCACCGACACAACAAAGCCGGATGTTGAAGTTAAACAGCGCGAGAAGGATCAAGACGGTGGCCCAAGCACCGCCGCCGAGGACATTGTCAAAGCGTTGGAAGACGCGATTGCCCGTGGTGAAATTGAAGTTGAAACCCTTGGCGAGAAAGTATTGGTGAATTTTACCGCGACTGACGCCGAGGAAGAAGATCTGCCTGCCCTATTGAAACAAACATTGAACGCCATTGAACAGGCGAAAAACGCCAGCGGCAAAGCCGATCAGGAAGTCTTGTTTGGTGGGTTAGAGGCAAAGATGGACCAGCTATTAACAGCGGCCACAGAAGCCATCGAACAACAGCAAAGCGCGTCAATAGCCGAAGCCCAAGAAAAGGCCGAGCAAGAAGAGTCAAATGAACGCGCCAAGATTGCCGAAGACGAGTTCAAGGTCGCCCTGCGTGAGGAAATCGGTGAAGGCCTAGTCGCCGTTGATCGTCAAGAGGATAAGGTTATCATCACTGTTGGATCTGGCGGCGCTTTCCGCTCTGGTTCAGCCGAGTTGACCCCTGCCGCCCAGACTATCATGGAACAAATCGCTGGGCTTAACGCCGATGGCGAGGGCATGGTCACTGTGTCAGGTCATACGGATAATGTGCCGCTAATCTTTGGCTCGCAATTCCGCGACAATTGGGACCTAGCGGCGGCGCGTTCGGCGAGTGTTGTCCAGGCCTTTGAAAATACGGGCAAGATCCCAGCCGGACGTATGGAAGCGGTGAGCTTTGGCGAGACCAAGCCGGTCGAGACCAACAATACCGCTAACGGCCGCGCTCTGAACCGCCGGATCGAGATCGAAATCAACTACTAATAACGGTAATCTATACCGCCGAATTGAGGGTCATCTAGCCACGCTGGATGGCCCTTTCTACGTCTGGTGTGACCCAACATGATAGGGCGTTGCTGATACGTCTGTGGCGCGTCTTTGGTGCGTCTTTGTTGCATCTGTGGTGCATCTGTGATGCATCTCTGTGATAGGGCGTCTGTGATAGGGCGTCTGTGATAGGGCGTCTGTGATAGGGGCGCTGATATCGGGCGGCCTCATAGGGCCATACTGGTGCGCCATCAAGACGGCGGACCTTTGGCTCGATCTCCCACGGCCCCGCCATACGCCCCGCCCATCCATGCAAACCTCGCCGCGGTGCACCACAAATAACCGGCGCAACAGGGGGCGCAACAGGGGGCGCAACAGGGGGCGCAATCCAAAAAGGCTAGCCCTAGTGGCTAGCCTTGGAATGATATGAGGAGATTTATTAAGCGGCTGACGGCGCGGCGCCTGCACTACGGCGGCGGCGCTTTTTAGGGCGGGCCTCTTCCATTTCGGGAGGGCCAACCAGATCAGGATTAAACGTACATTTAGGATCAAATTTCCGACAAGTTTGCTGGACTTCGAGCATATCACGGGCCGCAATCACCATCCACATCTGGCGGTCACGAAATAGCCCAAAGCTACGTTTGAGCGTTATTTGTGCACGGCGGAAATAAAGGCCGAGCAACACGATTGCCATGACAAATAGCATCCAATGAACGGTTAGGGTTGTGCCATAAATCAGCACGACAGCGATCAACGCTTCCCATAATTTGTTCTGGATTAGCCATGCTGGTGAAAACAATACCGCAAGCAATGATGGCTCGGTGTCAACAATTGAACAGCGGCGCTGGATGTCACGAAGCACCTCAAAAATATGATATTCTTCTGGTGCACCAACATTCGCTTCTTTGAAAGCCTTGGTGGCTTCCTCGATCATGTCAGGCTTTGTGTATTCCATCACACAGCCAAGCATGCCGCGTGCGATCACGTTAAAGATGATGCCCTTGCGATAAATTGTCAGCATCACCCCGACTTCGGTATCACACTCAAATAACGTATCGAGAAAGGATTCTAGATCAAGGTCCAAAAGCCGGCCATCAATGCCAACGATGACATCGTCTTTTTGCAGTCGCAGGGTTCTTGCCCGACAGACATTCTTTACGTCTTTAATCGTGAACAAGCCGATCCGAACGTCCGGTGCAGACGCCGCGCTGGCGCTGGCATTTCCTGCCTCGCCTGTCTCATTAGCATTAACGCTCTCAGTCGTGTTTTCGCCATCCAAAATGGCATCGCCGGGATTGCTAGCCTCTGCATTAGATGCATCACCATAATCACCGGCGTTAGGACCAGGCATCAACCCGTCAACAGCCACCGGCGGCATTGCCACCTTGTCTTGCTGCATCTGTTCAGTTTCAGCCATTGTCCAATCCCTTGTAGATAATCAAGCGCGCTCTATTCATATTAGTAATCACGCTTGATAGTATCAATGTTGTTTATATTATCCCGTTTGGGTCCGCTTCTCTGCGGCATTACCCCTTATGGATAGCTTACACGATTATCTTTCTCGTCGAATTTGCGGATAATTTCCTTATTCTGGGCGGCAAGATCATTCATGTTCTTGATGATCATGCGTTGGTTAGCGGCTACCCGCTCGCCATCCTTAGTCTGGCTAATGGTTGCCATCATATCGGCTCTGGACGCGGCGCTGGCTTCTTCCATTGCGGCGATATCTCGGCCAACTCTGGTTGCCATGCTCTGCATTTCGGCGGCAATTCCGTCGGCGATATTGGCGGCAAGCTGTTTGTTTGTTACCGAAATATCAACCGCGGCCTGCTTCATCGCATTAACCGACTGCTCGCTACTGCGCAATGTTACCTGCTTTAGGCCATCGAGCTGGGCGATAAGTTCTTTATTCTGTTCAACCAGCTTTTCCTGTGTTGAAAGCGCGTCTTTCAAATTCTGCAACGAGCCATTTACCGATTCAACATTCTCGGCAAATACCACGAGTGCCTCACGGCTAGTCGTTGTCATCGTTGTTAGATCAGACATGGTACGGAAATATATCATCGCCGCAAAAACCAGCGCGACCACGGCCGCAACCATTGAACTTGCGAAAATGATTACCGTATAACGATGGACCGCTTTCATACCGCTCTCCAGCTTTTTGTTGTCGCGTTTAATCTTGTTAAATTCAGAGGTCACATCAGTTGCCGCGTCGGCTGCGTCTAGCGCAATTTTGATGCTTTCCTGCACCGCATTATACTCGGTACTCATATTTATCTCCCGTTTCGTCCGGTCACCGACCGGCTTTGTTCCGGTGGGAATTTCTGCTGGTAGTAAGCACATTTCATGCCAGTTGCCTGTACAACCGAGCGTGAAGGTAAAAATTGACCCTTAAATCCGAATTTTCTGCACCCATAAGGTCTGGATTTGTCGTGGGTAATGAAATGATGCACACAGGCAAAACAATTCACCTGCAAATCTGCTGTTTTACGCATTAACCGTCACCCCGCATGTGATAGATTAAATCGGCGATGATAAAGCGCGCGCCGCCCAGTAAATTGGCGCCCCCTGCCACAAATAACAGGATGTATTCCCAACTTGCGACCCCATCAGCCTGGCGTTGCAGCCCTTCAAAAATAAAGGCTAGTCCCACGCCGTAGAAACACACGGTGCTGATCATCTCGCCAAGGCTTCTATGTCCCCTGTTTTTACGCGCCATTTGCGGCCTCCTTCTCGGCTTTACCATTCTCGTCAAAGCGCATTTCTGGCGGCAAGGTGACTTCTGGCTCTTCCAGAGACTCGCCGCGATCTAGCCTAAACACATAGGCCAAAATAACCGCTACCGAATTGTACAATTCTTCGGAGATTTCCGCACCAAGATTGCTGGTAAAGAACAGCGCACGAGCCAGAAGCGGAATTTGCAATACCCGCACTTTCGCCTCGTCGGCGCGTTCCATAATCTGTTTCGCCATAGCGCCCTTGCCCATCGCAACAACGCGCGGTGCACCGGCCTCACCAGCCTCATATTTAAGGGCAACCGCAAAATGGGTCGGGTTGGTGATGACCACTGATGCGCTAGACACCTCGTCCAAAGCCTCACGCTGGCGGGCAGATTCTTGTGATTGCTGGATCTGCATCCGGCGGATTTTGGCTTTAACTTCGGGCGAACCGTCTGTCTGTTTGAACTCGTCCTTCACTTCTTTCAACGTCATTTTCAGCGATTCAACATGGGTATGGCGCTGCCATAAATAATCGATCATCGCGATGGCAAATAGCGCCACCAACAAGGCCGCAATCAATAGCGGGAAAATGTCGCCAAGCTTGCTAACCGCGCCGCCGATTGTGCCCGCTTGCAGATAAATGATTTGTGGCAATTGCGAATAAATAACCACCGCGCCAATGCCGAATAGCAACACCACTTTCAAAATGGATTTGCCGAGCTCGACCAAGCCCTTAACCGAAAAGATCCGTTTCAGGCCAGCAATAGGGTCAATGCGATTGGCTTTGAAATGGAGGGCCTTGGGCGCAAAATTAATGCCGCCGACAAAGGCCTGGGTGAGCAACGCCACGATCATCATCGGCACCCCGATAATGATTGTCGCCAGAACAACCAGATAAAATGCGTAATTGATCTTCGCCAAGCCAAAGCCACTAAGGGCATCGACACGGCTGAAATTAAATAGACCAGACCACATCTGGAGCCCGGTTGGGATGATTTGCCCAGCACCCAATAACAGCAATAGCCCCATCGCCACGCCTGAAAATACGAACATCTCTTTGGACGAGAGCACCTTGCCATCTTCAGCCGCCTTTTGGAGCTTTTGTTGGGAGGGGTCTTCGGTTTTTTCTTGGGAATCGTCTTTATCTTCCGCCATTTCCAACCTCCACAATCATCATCTCAACAGTCTCAAGCGAGTCGTCAATCAACCAGCGCATGCTGTTACCAAGAGATCCAACTGAAATATAAAGTGCGAAAAACACCGCTAGCAGCGAAATCGGAAAGCCAAATGAGAATAGGTTCAGCTGCGGTGCAGATTTTGTAATGATGCCAATGCTGACATTGATCAACAGCAAGATTATCGCAATGGGAAGCATGATAATCGCCGCGGCTAGGAACATCGCCCCACCCGCATCAATGCCCGCCTGCACCATCGCCTCAGGCTTTATCACAGAGCCGATCGGGATCAATTCATAGGATTTATAAATCGTCGCCAGCGCAATCAAATGCCCATCCAGCGATAGGAACAACACCAGCAGAAATAGATATAGCGTCTGGCTGACCACCGGCGTCTGGCCACCTGTCTGGGGATCAACCTGTGCCGCAAAGCCAAGGCCAGCGGTTGAGGCAATCTTTTCACCAGCCAGCAAAATCGCCGCAAACAAGATCGACAGAATAAGACCAGCGGTAAGGCCAATTGCCAATTCGTTAAACACCGCCATGACCGTTTGCGCCGTCGTTAGCTGGGAGATGGTAATGCTGGGGAATTGAACGGCAACAATAGAGCCAAGCACCAACGCCATCATGATGCGTACCGGCAACGGCATCCACCGCGCCCCAAATAACGGTGCCGACAACAAAAACGCGCCAATGCGCAAGCTGCAAAAGAAATATTGCAACAGCAAACCGACCACGAATTGCAACTCGAGACCGGGCAGGCCCATAACTGTCGATGTAGCAAGACCAGTCATCGCGGCACTAACTCATGCTGGCAATCTGATCAAAAATGAACTGGAAATAATCGGTAAGCCGACCAAGCATAAAGCCCGATAGCAAACCGAAAGTCGCCACTACAATAACCAGTTTAGGCACAAAGCTCAGCGTCATCTCGTTAATCGATGTCGCCGCCTGAATGATACCAATCACCAGACCAACAGCCAGCGCCACAAACAATAGGGGGCCTGCGGCAATGATGATCTGCCAAAACGCAATTCTCAACAATTCTACATTCGCATCAAAGCCCATTAGATTTCCCCAAAATATGTCTGATCATTGTAAATGCCATGCCCATCACGAAACCGAATAGGTTGCGACCAGCGAGCCGACCGTCATCGCCCATCCGTCAACGAGCACGAATAAAAGTAGTTTAAATGGTAGAGCCACCAGCATCGGGCTCAGCATCATCATACCAAGCGACATCAAAATCGATGCGATCACCATGTCGATCACTAGGAATGGCAGGAATAATAGAAAGCCAATCTGGAATGCAGTCTTCAGCTCTGACGTAATAAAGGCCGGCAGCAATACGTTCAGCGGCACTTCTTCCGGTGTTGCATAAGGCTGATCACCTGCCATTTCGGCAAACATTACCAAGTCGCTGACCCGGGTATTTTGCACCATAAATTTCTTAATGATGTTGATCCCGTCATTAATCGCCGCATCGGCCGCCATTTGACCATCCATATACGGCCCAAGCACCAGATCATTAAGCTGGGTAAATGTCGGGGCCATGATGAAGAATGTCAAAAACATAGCAATCGCAATCAACACCTGGTTAGGCGGCGTTTGCTGTGTTCCCATGGCTTGGCGCAGGATTGATAGAACGATGATAATTCTGGTGAAAGACGTCATCCCCAGCACCAGTGACGGTAGCAGGGTTAGCGCTGTCATCAGCGCCAGAATTTGCAATGACAATGAATAGGTAGCACCGCCATTGGCGCTCTGGCCGACGTTGAATGCTGGAATGCCGGCAATACCGTCCTGTGCCGCCGCCGGTCCTGCAATGAGGATTAGCGCGCAAAAGACAAAGCCGCTGATTGCCCAGTTAGATAGTCCTAGAAACGATCTCATTGCCCGAGCCTCAATAATGGATTGCGTTTTCTGGCTTCGGAAATCGCCGATGATAATGGCGTGCTTGCCGCCTTCGCGTCTGATGCACTCGGCTTGCTGGCTGGGGCCGCTTTATTGGCTGGCTTGCCGGAATTTTTCTGTGTTGTAGTCGGACCGCCTGTTGGGGTCTTTGCCTTGGCCGGACCTAGCGGCAGAAAGCTCGCCGCATGGCCCTTGCCCGCATGCACCAAAATGCTTGTGCCGTCAATTTCAACCAGATGCAGACGCTCTTGTCCTGACAGCACCAGATCTTCGATATGATGCATGCGTTTGTCGCCATGGATGGAACTGGTGATACGGCCACGAAAGCGGCGTACAATCAACAAGACAGCAAGTAACAGCAGCAAAAATGCTACCATTATTACCAATTGATCTGGGCGCATGGCCTCTACTGGCATAGCAAACTCCGTAACGACAACTTAACGTGCTACGGTAAAGGCAAGATCCATGCCAGCCGAGTATAGCCCCACTCAACTATTTTTGACTGATGGCTATAACATTGTTTTGATTTGATATTTTTAACGAGAAAACCGCCTTCGACAATTGTGGCTAGCGGTGTTGCACCCGATCAACTGCCAGCGTCAGAAAACCGACGATAATCATCTAGTCGCGATTAAAGAGATTCAACACGCTCTTCTGGGGCCACGATCTCTGAGAAACGGATGCCGAAACGCTCACCCACCATCACAACTTCGCCTTTGGCAATCATCGTTCCATTTGCCAGAATATCCAGCGGATCACCGGCCAACCGGTTTAGCTCGATCACTGAGCCTTCGCTCAAACGCAGCAAGTCTCTGATCTTGATTTCGGCATTGCCCACTTCAACAGTCAGCATAACGTCGATGTTTTCCAACAGGCGCATGTTTTCCGCGCCCATACGTTCGCTATCGCCTGCCCCGGCGACTTCGCCCTGCATTTCATTTTCGTCAGACATTCGATTTCCTTTCAATGCCACCAGTTACCCAATGGGCTTATTCTTTAATTCTATCCTTAAGATTGACCGCAGCCTGCCCGCCCAACTCGCCGAGTTCACCATGATAAAATGGTCGATTTTCCAACAGCAATGACACCCCATCGCTGATGTTAATCGGGAACACATCGCCAACCTGCAACCGTATTAGCTTGCTCATCGAAACCGTCGGCTCGCTAAGGCGGGCGGTTAGGTTGAGCGGAATTTCCAGAACCGCACGTTCCATCTGATCACGCCAGCTTGCATCGTCATTACTCTTATCGGTCTGCACCCGTGAGCGTAGCTGGGACGCAATCGGCTTTAGGGTCTGCAATGGATAAATAATGTCAAAAGTCGCCGCATCAGTGTTCGGCAATTGCACCACAAAGGAACAGATAATCACCAAATCAGACGCATCAACGAATGAGGCAAATTGCGGGTTAATCTCACGGCTTTGGTGCGAGATATGAATGGGCATTAAATCACGCCACGCATTCTCAAGATTTTCGTTCAGGCCTTCACTGATAAGCTCGATAATGCGCTCTTCAGTAGAGGTGAATTCAGTTTTAGGCGTAGTTAGTGAAGCAATTTTGCCGCCATAATATGAATTGGTCAGGATCGACACAAAGCTAGGCGTCATCACCGTCAACATACTGCCGCGCAATTCCTCAAGCCGGCTTATGTTCAAGCTCATAAAGTTTTCAATGCTGGCCGTATATTCATCAAAGGTTTTCACCTCTGGCGGGAATGACGAAATCCGCGGCTGGATACGCAGCATTGGCAAAAAGACCTGGCGTGCATGACGGGCAAATCTCTCATTGATCATCCGCAATGCGTAATAATCACCGAGCAACGTCAAATCATCTGAACCGAACTGGAACGGGCGCACCTCGGCCGTATCGGCGACCGCTGCCGCCGCTGGTGCGGCTGCGTCCGAATTCAAACCTTCGATCAGTGCGTTGACTTCGTCACTACTTAATTTTCGCGTTGATGCCACAATGCCATCCTTACCGATTTACCTACAAGCCAACCAAAGCCAGCCCACTAAATTACCTATTCACTGCCCGTTTACTGCCCGTTAACTGCCGGTTAACTGCTGGGTCATTTTATTCTAGGCGATCATAAACACCCTATTGCAGAACAAAGCTGGTGAAATGAACCTCTTCAACTCCGCCAAAACTCTCTAATGCCTCCAGCTTTATATTCAATGCATCACGCAAGGCAGTTGCTAGTTTCTCACGGCCTGCTGCACCGCGCACATCATCTTCGGTGAAATCACTGATGACGCCTAGGATAATCGAACGCAGGGCGAGCTGGTGCGATTCCACATTCATCATTACCGTATCATCATATTGCGTTGAAACACCGACGCCAATTTGAAGCATGCGGCGAGAGCCCGACAGATTGGTCGTAAATGTACCCGGGAATTCATGATAGATGGTCTCAAAAACCTCTTCGACCGGTGTATCTTTGGCCTGCTTGGACATTGAGGTGTTATCCTCAGCCTCCTCAGCTTCTTTCTCGGCCATCTTCCGTTCGATGATTTCCTCGATTTGCTCAGACGGATCCGGCTGGGCGGCGCCAAAAATCATATAGCCCGCGCCAAGACCAAGGCCGAGCAAAAGGATGCCTGCACCACCATAGATCGCAATCTTTTTCACCAAGCCACTTGAGGCTTTTGCCTCTGTATCATTATCGGCCATTATTTCGTCCTTCTCTCGGCTACGCTATCAGGCAAGAATGTTTAGTACAGCAGTCTCGCCGGGACCAAGTCCGGCGCCGTTACCATCATTCATATCCGATATTTCAATGTTATCATCAGATTTTAGTTTATTACTAATATTTATATTACCGTCAATTTGTCCATTGCCCTGCGCAAGGCTTTGGCCACCATTTCCGGCACCATTTCCACCCGTATTCCCACCGGTATTCCCACCGGTATTTTCGGTGTTATTGAGCGCATTCTGTCCGGCGTCACTACTGGCTGGCTCCAACGAGATTGTTTGCATAGAGCCAAGGCGCATGCCGGCCTTTTCAAATAGCTGTGACAAACCACCTTGGTTCTGGCGGAGTTGATCCGCGGCGGCGGTGGTATGTGCCGCGATCCGAACGGATGCCCGTCCTGCATTCAAGGTCATATTCACCGTCAAACGCCCAAGACTACGCGGCTCCAGAACAATTCTCACTGTCTGGTTACCGTTGGCAATGTCGCTAGCGATGTTCCGCACAAGGGTCTCGCCCCAGCCGCTTTGCGCCATGTTCAAACGATGTGCCATTACGCGGCCATTGTGATCACGCCCAGCGGTCAAATCGCCGCTTGCGGCATAACCACCGGCGTTACCACCCGTGTTACCGCCCGTATTACCGCCAGTATTTCCACCTGTATTACCACCAGTATTACCACCTGTATTACCTGCAAGCTGTCCGCTCGTTGACCCACCGTTCTGGCCATTAGTTGAGTGGCTGGTGGGCAGGCTTGATTGCGTATCGGCGCCCGCCAATTGACCGGGCAGGCTGGTTGTTTGTGCTTGCTGTGCCATTGCTTGGCTCTGGAGATGACGAATTTCGCCAGCCTGTTGCACATTCGCCAGAGCCGCATTTGCCGCCATCTGTTTTGGCACACGGCCCTCACCGGCCTCGGTAAGAGTTTGTTGCATGGCTTGCTGGGCGGCCTGATCTTTGGCAAGGGTGCCAACTGTCTTGCCGCTCTCTAGCTTGCCGTATTCCACTTTACCAAGCGGGGAATATTCGGTTTTGACACCATCCAATGATTTCGCATCACCTGCTAATTCAGCATCGATTTCAGCCCCAGCAGGTGAAACAGCAACGCCTTGGGGCAATGGGCGCATCATCGGTGGTTGCGCTGGCCATTTGCCAGTGGCGTCAGGCGGCCCTTGAACCGGGCCAAAGACAGTGTTTGTGGCGGTGTTCTGGACGGCCCCTGTTACGCCAACGGGTGCACCAACCAGTGCCGGATCACCATCATTCATCGCACCGGCAAACGGCGTTGCAAGCGATGCATTGCTTTCATGAATGTTACGAATATGTTGTAGCAATTGCGCACCAGCGGGCGACACCGCACCATATTCTTTGCTGCGGTTACCAGTTGGTGCGTGGCTCTGGCTTCGTGCGGCGAGCGCTTGGGCGATGTTTGTTAACTCGTCAATGCTGATGGTTTGCGGCGCCTCAGCCTCATCCACAGCCAATGCTTTCGCGCTGAAAATCTCAGCAGAAGCAAGATCGCTTGAATTGCTCCCGTCTTGCGCGCCACCCTCTAGCGTTGGCCCGACAAGACTATTGGCCAATTGCAAAAGTCCGGCGATGGTGGTCGGCTGCTCGTCCTGTGTCAGGGGTACCGCAGACATTAATTCAGTTGTCAGCGCAGCATCCACGCCCACCTCTGGCTCTGCATTACCGGCCACAGTCTCTAGATCCACAGTCTCTGGGTTCACAGTCTCTGGGTTCACAGTCTCTGGGTTCACGGTCTCTGGGTTCACTAGCGCAAAAAGGCCCGCAAACAGCGCCAACTGGTCGCTGGATAATTGCGTGCTATCCGCCGCTAATGCACGGTTTTGACCCGCCGCCATAGCATTTGTCTTCAGATCGCCAAGACCGGACATTCTGATCCTCACCTGTAAATTACTAGCTACCGTTTCTTTGCAAAAACAGTGCCAGCTTGGGTTTTTTCATTAAATCTAGCGGTTTGGTCGCGGTGGCAACATCGCCTCATGGCGATCTTCACGCTCTTCGGCAAGCTTGCGATTATGCTCCACACCCTTTTCGAGGGACAGATTATAGCGATGGTTTTCCCCGGCAATCTGGCGGCGATGGCTATCCACCTCTTCATCCAGAAATTCGGTCCGGTTGGTGATCGTTACTAGCTGGTCCTGAATTTGCCCGCCATACCAACTCGCCGAGCGCAAATGCATGCCAGTGGTCTCGCCGGGCACAATTGCCGTATCATCAATAATCGCTATGAGCTGGTCACGGATTGACGATGTACGAGCCAATTCCTGTTGCAAGGTTGTGAGTGCCTCAGTTTTTTTGAGAATGCCCACCTTTTGCTTTAACGCAAGCCGGTCATAAATGGATTTTTTATTAGCCATATCAAGCCAATAGCCGAACTAGATCATCGCGGCTGCTCTTGAAAGTAGTGCGGTCATCCTCGGTCTGGCGGATATAGCCCATCAGCACATTCCACATGCCAACGGCGCGGTCCAGCTCGGCATCTTGACCGGCGGTATAGCCGCCCATCAATAACAGATCGCGGTTTTCCATATAGAGTGACACTAGCCGGCGGAATTGATGGCTAGCCGCCACATGATCGCCAGAGGTCACATCACCCATAACGCGGCTGATGGATTGACGAATATCAATGGCTGGATAAATGCCCATCTGCGCCTGATCACGAGACAGCACGACATGGCCATCAAGAATGGCACGCGCAGTATCGACCACCGGATCACTCGCATCATCGCCATCAGCCAATACAGTATAGATAGCGGTGATAGTGCCCTTGCCAACTTCGCCAGTGCCGGTACGCTCGATCAAGCGTGGGATCATCGACACAACCGATGGCGGATATCCTTTTGAGGTAGGCTGTTCACCAAGCGCCAAGCCAATTTCACGGCGCGCATGTGCCACCCGTGTCAGGCTATCCATAATCAGCAGAACATTCTTGCCCTGATCACGGAAATATTCGGCAATGGCGGTCGCCCGCTCTGCACCGCGGATACGCAACAATGGCGACCGATCAGCTGGCACCGCAACAACCGCAGTACGCGCCTTGGCATCACCTTGCAGAATGGTACGCACAAACGCGCCAACCTCGCGGCCACGTTCGCCAATCATACCAACGACGACAACATCCGCGTCGGTATAGCGGCTCATCATCCCAAGCAGGACTGATTTACCAACACCAGATCCGGCAATAATACCAATGCGCTGGCCACGGCCAACCGTCAGCAATCCGTTAATGGCCCGCACGCCAACATCCAATGGCTGATCAACTGGCTGGCGCGATAGAGGGTTTAAGGTTTTGCCTTTAAGGGGCCATTCATTTTCAAGACGAATGCTGGGGCCTTCATCAAGCGGCGCACCAAGCGCATCAGTCACACGGCCCAAAAGACCCGGGCCAACCGGAATGCTGGCACCTTCATCAATCAAACTTACGCGGGCACCCACCCGAATACGGGCACCAAAATCATGCAGCGACAAAAGGTTGTTACCGTGGTGAAAACCAATGACTTCGGCAATGGCTGGCTCGTCATTATCGGTATCAACTTCACATAGCGCACCGATATTGGCGGGAAAGCCGTTGCATTCCAGCATCTGGCCGTCATAGCGCGACACATGGCCAAACACCGTCACCTTATGCACCGGCGACTTGGCATCAATGCGGTCGATTAACAACTCGTTCAGCATGGTCATGACAGATCCGCGCCATCGTCTGGCTGTGCATCAGGTGATGGAGTGTCGCTGATCTGCTGGTCTGTTGGCTGGTCGGCTGGCTCATCTAATGGCGGACTTATCTCTGTTGGCTCTTCGATTGCGGCTTGCGGCTGGACACCAACAGGCATCTGGGCGCGGCGCAATTCATCCTCAATACCAACCCCATCGATCAATAGCCGCACATCGCCCGATGCCAGCGTGGTATCCGCAATGACATTACAATCCTTGAGCTTTTCACGGGTTTTGATAATCGGCTTTAACGCCCCGAAATCTTCGGTGTTCAAGCGGATTTGCGGTGTCGCTGTTTTCACCTCAACCGAGGCCAATAGCCCTTCGATACGGCGGGCAAAAGCCTCGGGGTTTTCGGCAATGGCGATACCAGCGCGCTCACTTGCCAGCGCCAAAATCGCATTATTGATGCTGGCATAAAGCCCTTCGATATCCAGCGCACCGGCGCCAGTAAGTGCCTGAGCCGCACGCTCAAACCCCTGAATGCTTGTTTCCAATTGCGCCGTTGCTTCGGCCTGTCCTGCGGCGCGGCCTGTTTCATGACCCTTTTCATAGCCAGCTTTCTGGCCAATCTCTTCACCTGCGGCTAGACCTTCACGGCGGCCTTTTTCAAAAGCCTCTTCAAGAGCCAAGGCCGCTTGTGCCGCGGCTTCTTCCTCTGGGCTAATGTCTGGCTCTTCGCTCTCACCTAGCGCATCCAGACCGGCATCATCCGCCGATGGGCTCATCGCCTCACCGCCTTCAATACCGGCATCATTTACCGCTTCGCTTGTGGCTTCAACACCTGTTTCGCTAGACGCTTTAGCCGGCATATCTGCACCGGCATCGTCAAGGATCTCTCCATCTAATGACGGATCATCAGCCGCGGCCTGATCGCGGCGGCGCTGGGCCTCCATTGCGATATCAACCAGCGAGCGTGATTGAAACTTAGCCTGTGGTTTAACCGGGATATGCGATGTGTTGCTGTAGGACACGTCTTGGGTAAGGGCGATCAGGCGTGCGATCTCCTCGTTATCCAACTTTCCACTCGGCTCGTTGCCACCCATCTCATTACTGCTGGCGGCGTCAAAATCCGGCTGGATTGTCACGTCCTCTGCATGTTTCATTTCTGAATTTTGCATAACAGTTCCTCAATGATCATCTATGGCAAAACGCCTTAGACGAAGTCATCGCCTCCTCGGCCAGCCAGTACAATCGAGCCTTCATCCGACAAGCGGCGAGCCACGTTAATGATACGTTTCTGCGCCTCTTGCACCTCGGTAAGGCGAACCGGACCAAGCGCATCCATTTCGTCGGCAAGGTTTGCCGCGGCGCGTGATGACATACATGAGAACAGCTTTTCACGAAGCGGCTCATCAGCGCCCTTCAATGCAAGGATAAGGTCTTCAGTATCAACACCGCGCAGCAAAGTTTGCAGAGATTTGTCATCTGACATCGCCAGATTATCAAACACAAACATGCTTTCCTGAATGGCCACCATCAAATCGACATCGTCCTCGCCGAGCTGACCCATGATCCGGGCTTCCATTGTCTGTTTGGTGAAGTTCATGATCTTCGCCGCGGCCTTCACACCGCCAACCTGAGAGGCACGAAGCGTGGTATTGGCCTTAAATTTCCGCTGCATAACATCTTCGAGTTCACGCAATGCATCCGGCTGGACTGTCTCCAGAGTTGCAATCCGGCCAACGATATCTGGCTGAATTTCCTGTGGCAGAAGACCCAGCACATCGGCGCCAAGACCAAAATCCAGATAGGAAATAACAAGCGCAATAATCTGTGGGTGCTCATCAATGATCAGCTCTGAAATCGAACGCGCATCCATCCAGTCGAGAATTTCGATCGGGCGGTCACTGCTTGACGGGGTAATCCGGCTTAACACTGACTGGGCCTTATCTTCGCCAAGCGCACGGTTAAGTACGTTGCGGATATAGTCACCGGCACCAAGGCCAAGGCTGGTCTGTTCTTTGATGATTTTCAAAAATTCATCAAGGACTTCATTGACCGTATCTTGATCAAGACCCTGTACAGAATACATTGCAGTGCCAAGATGCTGGACCTCACGCGGGGACAGGTTTTGCAGGATCTCTGCCGCTTCCTCTTCACCGATCAGCATCATCAGAATGGCTGATTTTTGTGTTCCAGTCAGCTGCTCAAAGATGCTGGTATCACCGTCACCTGATTTTTGTGGATCTGCCATTATACCCTCACTACTTACTAAAACCGTGGCCCCTAGCCGATGCTAGAGGCCGTAACTTTGCTACTTAGGCTTATTTAACCACGTCCAGATCTGCCTGGATCATTGACTTGAACACGTTGGACACGCGGCCTGCTTCATCCGAGACAATCATCCGAATGACCGCCACCTTATCATCATATGTATTGGCCGTATCCAACATCTCTGGCGAAATTGTCGCCTTCTTTGGCTTCAGCTTTGCTTTGATTTCATCCAAGCTTTCACCCTCTTTGATCTCGACTGTATCAATATCGACGTCATCATCAAGACCTACCATTGCCTCACCCGGTGCGCCGCTAGCGGCTGGTACCATGATCCGCTGGATCAATGGACGGATAACACCCAAGACAACCACAGCAAGAATTAGAATGGTCATGCCCTGTTTCATCAGAGTAACAGCCCACTCCATATCATACCATGGCTTGGTGATACCTTTAAGCGTTGTCACAAAGGCAGCGCTGGTAACAGTCAATTGGTCACCACGATCATTCTGGATACCGATGGCATTGGTTACCAAGCGCTCGATCTCAGCCATTCTCTCGGCTGGGATAGGCACAATTTCAGTAGCACCAGTTTCCGGGTTAATCACTTCTTGGTCACGCAATAGAACCGACGCATTGATCCGGGTGATGTTTGTACCTGGGCTCAATGTTGTTGAAACGGTGCGGCTAACCTCATAATTGCGAACCTCGTTTGAAGACCGGTTGCTAACCGCGCCAGACCCGCCGTCATTACCCTGTTCAGTTGCAATAGTGGTTTGGGTCGGTGCCCGGTTTGCTGTTGCACCCGGAATGCCTCGTGCCGCCACTTCAGAAGTCGTATCAGAGCTTTTTTGCTCACTAAGCAAGGCCTGACCTTCAGGATCAACCATTTGCTGGGTGACTTCAGACTGGGTGAAATCAATGCCAAGATTAACCTGTGCATTCACATTGCCAGCACCAACAATTGGCGTCACCAGCGAGATAATACGGTTGCGGTAAATCTCTTCGATCCGCATCCGGTGCTCTAGCTGGTTATCAGACAGTGTCGAGCTAGCATGCGAGCCGGGCTTTGATAGCAAAGATCCAAATTGATCAACCACGGTCACATCACCCTTGGCCATTCCCGGCACCGATGATGAAACCAGATGAACCATCGCGCTAATTTGCTGGCGCGAGAGCGCACGGCCATTTTCCATCTGGACGAACACCGATGATGTCGGTGTCACCGCATTACGCGCAAACACAGATTTTTCCGGAATCGCCAAATGCACACGCGCGGCGACAACGCCTTCGATTTCACTGATCGAGCGTGCTAGTTCAATTTCCTGCGACTGGCGCAATCTGGCCGACTCAATAGAGCGGCTGGCACCCATCGGAATTTCATTGATCGATGCATAGCCATCAGGCGCCGAGGCCGGAAGCCCCTGTGCCGCAAGCTGCATGCGTGATTTATGGAAATCAGCAGTTGGCACCATCACATCGCCAGTAGTCGGATCGAGCGTTACCTCAACGCCAGAATTCATTAATGATTCGACCACACGGGCTTTTTCCCCCTCAGACAGGGATGCGTAAAGCGTTGTGCGGGCGGGTTGGTTCAAAACGGCAAAGGCAATAATGCCAATGACCGCCAAAATAACACCGCCAACCGCCGGAAGGGCGCGGCGCGCCGATGGATCAGCAGTTAAACGGCGCAATGTTGATAATGGCCCCGTGCCCTGAATTGTGGCAACCGCCTTACCCTCGCCCATTTCTGCCGGTGTAATGTTTGCTGCTTCAGCCATGCTACTAATCCCTTAATTGGTATTGTCTTCTGTCGGCGTTGTTCGCCAAAATCGTTTGGAAGATGCCTAAACCGGCATATTCATGATGTCTTTATAGGCGCTCAGCACCTTGTTCCGGACGTTCAATGTCATTTGAAATCCGAGTGATGACACTTGCTGGCTAACCATGACCCGGCTTAGATCCTGCTCGGTTCCCATTTCATAGGCCTTGGTTAAATTCGCTGACTCATTCTGTGCATTCGCCACTTGATCCAGCGCACCGTTCAAACGATCGGTAAAGCCAGTGCTTTGGGTTTCAGTGTTGAGCGCGGCCTCGGCGCGCTTGAGCACTTGTGAATGCAGTGAGCCAACATTACTGGCGATTGGTCCAATTGAAGTCATTACTCGTCTCCCTAATTCTTATACTCTGCCGGGGAATACCGCCGGTCTTTATCCGTGTGCCACTTGTTGATGAAGGCTTGGTGCAGTGCCGCCAAGGCCGCCCATTTGTGGGCTGGTTAGCTGGCTTAATGTCTCGTCAGTGACAATTTCACCAGCGGTAATAACGCCGTCCATGGCCAGCACTAATGCACGTTGAAGAACGTTTTCCAGCTCGCGGACATTGCCAGGCCAGCTATAACGCTGGAGCGCGGCAACAGCGCTATCATCAAGCCACGGTACATCAGCCAAATTCGGGCAATGGCGACGCAACAAGAACGCCGCGATAGGAACGATATCAGCCGGACGCGCGGCAACAGATGCCGTTGCCAACGGGAATACATTCAACCGGTAATAGAGATCCTCACGGAACGCGCCATTGCGAATTTCTTCGGTCATGTTGCGGTTGGTCGTGGCAATCACCCGCACGTTAACCGGAATATCAGTATGCGAACCAATTGGCGTCACCGCCTTTTCCTGCAATGCGCGCAATAGCTTTGCTTGCAGTGACATTGGCATTTCGGAAATCTCATCAAGCAGCAATGTGCCACCATCGGCCGCACGGAAGATGCCTTTATTAGCTGTCGATGCGCCGGTAAACGACCCCTTCTCATGGCCGAACAGAATGGCCTCGAGCATGTTTTCTGGGATGGCGGCGCAATTGATCGCAACAAATGGTGCTGTCGCCCGCTGTGAATTATTATGAATAAATTTGGCGAGAACCTCTTTGCCCGTTCCCGTTGGACCATTTACAAACACCGTTACATCGGTATTTGCCACCCGCCGGCCAAGCGCCAAAAGATCGAGGGTCAATGGGTCACCAGCGGCAACATTACTATCAACAGATAGCAATGTGGCGATCAACTGGAGGCCGAAATCATCACTGGCGGCTGTGTTAGCCTTAATCTTGGGCAGACCTAGCCGAACAAACTTGCCGCCAAATTCCTCACTACATGAAAAACTCTCTTGGTCCTCGGCCACCACAATCATCTGTGTGGCACGCATGCTCCGGCCCTTTGCCAGTAGCGCGTCTTGGCCGCCCAGCGTCTTTTCATATGCAGCGCTACAGATAAAACTGTCGATGCGTGCGCCAGTTTGGCCACCGCTTTGTCCAGCGCTATTGCCCACATTTTGGTCTGTGCCAGCATTATCGCTTACCACTGTAATCATCCGCTTGGCCAATATGTCTGCCAAACGCTCTACCGCGGAAAAGTGATCCTTTACCAGATGTACGCTGCCCATGTCCCAAACCCTATTCAAGTTGTTAGTGAAGGGGTAAAGGCAAGAACCTTGCCAAAGTGCGAGAAGCGTTAAAAAAAAGTAAATAAATCGACTTTCGGTTAGAAAATCCGCAGATTTGCTATTGAAAGTTTCAAAAAAATGACACTTTATGGTTAAGTAATTTAGGTAGTTCAGTTTTTTGACAGGGGTAAAACCCTGAGTGGGTTATTGCTCAAATGAGTGCTTTAAGTGTCATCGATAAGATCATTATTGGCCAATCTACACAGGTCGAAGAGCTAAAAAGGCTCATTGACATGGTCGCCACCGCAAAGAGTAATGTGATGATCCTTGGCGAGACCGGCTCTGGAAAAGAGCTTGTTGCGCGCGCCTTGCATGCGGCATCTGGCCTTAAAGGTGACCTGGTATCGGTCAATTGCGCCGCAATACCGGCGGAATTACTGGAATCTGAACTGTTTGGCCATGAAAAAGGATCCTTTACCGGCGCCGACAAGGCCAGAGCGGGACGATTTGAGCTGGCCGACGGGGGTACATTATTCCTCGACGAGATCGGTGACATGCCATTGCCGCTACAGGCCAAATTGCTCCGCGCGCTCGAATCCAGGACCATCCAGAGGGTCGGAAGCGCGAAAGAAATTCCGGTGGATTTCCGTCTGGTTTGCGCGACGCACCAAAATATCAGCCATAAAATAGATAGTGGTGATTTCCGTTCTGATTTGTTTTTCCGGATAAATGTGATCCCCATTCAGGTGCCAACCTTGGCCGAGCGGTCCGTGGATATTCCAACCATCGCCGCATTCCTGTTGGAACAGCTGGCAAATGATGCCGAGACAAAGCCGCCTGAGTTTGAACCATCTGCGATGACTGAAATGGGCCGCTATCCATGGCCGGGCAATGTCCGCGAATTGCGTAATGTGGTTGAACGCGCCTTTGTGATGTTTGCTGGTCGGACGGTGACAGCGGCGAATGTGCGCGAAAATCTATTGCGGATGAAGGTCCCTGACCGGGCTGAGGAACAAGACGCATTATGGGCGGCCAGCGCCGAATTGAGCGGCATCAATGTCCCATCATTGGAAACAGACGACGATAGCACGGCCAGTGATACCCCCTTGCCGCATCCGTCACATTATGGCGATTGGTTTACCTATTTCGACTCGATTGACCTTCGCAGTCATCTGCGGGATATCGAAGTGGTATTGATTGAGGCGGCTTTGGAGAAATATGACGGCATGGTCAGCCACGCCGCCGAGGCACTCAAATTACGGCGCACCACGCTCATCGAGAAAATGAAAAAGCTGATGATCGACAAGCATTCTGCAAGCGCCGATAGCCAGAAATAACCAGATCAGGCCCGATAGCCCGTTAAACCACGCAACCTAGCACCGGTTTTGCGCTGAAGATGCGCCATATCATTGGTCATTTGCATGATTGCGGCGGCATTATCCGCGGCACAGCGCTCTAGCGCATCAAAGAAGGTCTGATCAGCCGCGCCAAGATTTAATGTGGCAAATTCATGCAACATCTGCCGACGAGTGGCATCAAGACTGCTCACATGTTCGTAATTATGCACGCTGATCGCTGTTTCAATTTGCTCATTCAAAGCTTGAAACTGTGTTAGAAACTCGTCTTTTGTCATTTTAGCTCCTCCACACTAACCCCCGATGGCGCTTTGCTGATTTGTTGCCACGCCTCGCGGATGTCTTCCAATGATGTAATAGCCAGATTAATCGAGCCAACCTCGTCGGTTTTCGCCCCCGCCAGCAATTGCTGGCGGGCATATTCATAAAGGCGGAATAAATTTGCGGCGATTTCACCACCAGCATCGAAATCAAGGCTAGATTGCAGCGAATAAATGATCGTTAAGGCCCGGGCAAGGCTCTTGCTCCTAACATCTTCATCGCAGTTTGTTTTATCAATATTTTTTGCAAAAAGTCGCATTGAGCGGATTAATTCATCAAATAAAACGGCAATTAATGCGTGCGGGTCTCCGGTTTCGGCCTGCGCTTCACGTTCAGAGTTGATGTAAGCATGCATCATTTTTCTATTGTTCATTACCTTATCAACCTCTCAAAATCGCAGTTTTTACGATTCAATCCTTGGCGCAAACCCAGAGCTATGTTAGGTTTTGCTCATGTTACCACTTGTGCAAGCCATATCTATCCCGCCCGCCGCGGCCGCAGTGCCCGCCGGTCTAGGTGTATCTAGCCTCCCGTTCGATGCAAATATTGTGCCAACGGCGCGGCAAACACCGCATGGATTAGCCGCCCAGCGGCCGACTGATCGGCTTGCCAGCGATCATCTTCGCCAGCAAACACCAGTGGTTATCGCCCATCCGCGTCAAGCGCCATCCAGCGTTAGTAGCGAGCAATTCCTGGCCGCGCGGGCAAGTTCTAGCCCTGCCTACCAGCATAATATTTTGGCAACAAAGATGGCGCGCATTTCCAATTTGCATGCGGAAACACCACGCTTTCGTAATCAGATCGATATTCTGGCTTAAGCCCGCTCTAGATCGCTTATGCGGTTTTGCAGGCTGAGATAAAGCTGGAACAGATCAGCCTCTGTCACCACCCCTAGAAATTCTTCTGTGTCGCGATTGATGATCGGGATACTCTCACCAACAAAGTCACTGGCAACCTCGATCGCCTGTTGCAGTGATGAATCATGCTTGATCGACAAAGCCTCCTTATCGGCATAGCGTTTGATGCTAATGCTGGCGGTCTTGCCAATTAATTGGTGCAGTGAAACCTTGCCCGCAAACCGGCCATCCCCAAACACCACATAGCCTTCGGTCGCGGCACTATCGGCCAATTGTTTAATCGCCTCTTCAACACTGGCGGTCGGCGCGATTGCCACATAATCATCCGAGACGATCTTGCTAACCGGTGATTCCATCATTTCAATATGACCCCGCCCCAGCGTGACATCGATGCCGCGATCCAGCAATTGGCGGTCAAAGAAGGAATGGCCAAAGATCAGGTTCGAGACCAAGGTGCTAACGACCACACTCAACATCGCCGCAAGGGCAAATTCATAGCTCAGCGTCATTTCAAGAATAATCAGAACACCAGCAATTGGTGCGCCAATAACCGCACTGGCAACAGCCGCCATGCCGCAAATCGCAACACCCGGCCCGGCCGCCATTAACCCCAGCCAGCCAAGCAATCGCCCGCCAAGAGCCCCTGCCGTCAGACCAACAAACAGGGCTGGCGAGAACACCCCACCAAAAAAGCCAAAGCCAAGACAAATCGCCGTTGCCAGCAATTTTCCGATCAGCACCAATACCAAATAGCCCGTGGGAAATTCACCATTCATCATTTGTTGCATGGTAGCCGTGCCAAGCCCCAGCGTTTCAGGGATGATTGTCGCCAGCGTTCCCATTGCCATCGCCGCCACTAGGATCAGCGTCGTCTGGGACCATTTGGTCGCCTTGGCAAGGGCGGTGCTATAGCGGATCGTCACCATGAACAACACCGCCAGCAAGCCAAAGAACGGACCTGCGATTAATGCCGCCGGCAATAGCGTGGTAACATCCGCACTGCTGCTATCGATGGTAAATAGGGGCGCCGCCTCAAAAACATGGCTTCGCACCCAAACGGCGGTGATGCTAGCAATGGCTATCGGTGCAATGGCCCGCAGAGAAAAATGCCGCAAGATCGCCTCATGGGCAAAGATCACCCCAGCAATCGGCGCGTTAAATCCAGCCGCAATCGCCCCCGCAACGCCGCATCCAATGAAAATGTCAGTCGATAGGATCCCGCCGGTTTTATGCCGGATAAAGCTGCCCATTGTTGCGCCAAAATGAACCAGTGGGCCGTATTGTCCAACCGAAGCACCGCCGCTAGCCGAGATAAAGGCCGCCAATGTCGAACCAAACCCAGATTTAACATCGAGCTCATTATCGGTTCGGTGCGCCGCATGAATTGAGTCCGCCGGACCATGCCAGCGGCCAATTCGAAACACACGCCGGACCAACAAAACCAATCCCGCCGCCACAAACAGACTAACCAGCGCCACCGGCTGTAGCGTCCATCCAGCGATTTCAAAGGTAAAAAACCCCGCATCAGTTCGAAAATTTCCAGCAAATTCAACGCCGCGAACAAATCCGCTAGATACCGCCGCCATGACAATCCCAAAGCCAATGCCGGTCGCCGTAACCACGAATAGGGTGCGTATCATGCGCACAAAACTGGGATTATTCATATCTGCCATATCGCCGATTTATCACCGCTATGGCGCCCTAAAAACGCAATAATGCCATCATTGCAGGGCTGGCATTCGGGCGCCGTTTTACATCATTTAAAAACCCTAACCCCTATCAAAGAAAAACGCATTAAATTTGTGCCACGGCATAACATTTGCAACAGAATGTCGTAACCAGACGATAGATAGTAACCGCAGGCGATCCTGCAGAAACCCAGCTTGGTATGGCAGACGATTATCTCAGCGCCCTTAATGTTGGCTCCGGTTTGAACACCACGCAGATTATTGATGCGATGGTGGCGGCTGAACGCGACCCAAAGGCAAAGCTAATCAATGACCGCAAAAGCGATCGCACCGTCAGCATTTCCTCGCTTAGCACGATCAAAACGACGGTTAGCACGTTTGACACAACCCTTAGCGGGCTCGATGGAACGACCGGCCTTACCGCCGCGCAATCGGGCACATCGGCAACAGTCGCCATTACCGATAGCTCTCTCGCCGCCGCATTTTCGCATGAGCTTGAGATAACCAGCCTCGCCGCCGCCCAGACATTGGTCTTTGACGGCTATAGCGCGGCAAGTGCCGAGCTCGGCGCCGGATCTCTGGTGTTTAATTTTGGCACATGGTCGAACGGTTCTTTCACCGCCAATAGCGACCGCACCAGTTCAACTGTGACAATCGCCGATGGTAGCGACTCGATCGAAGAAGTCGCCGCGAGCATTAACGCCGCTGGCATCGATGTGACCGCCTCTGTTCTTATGTTGAGCGACAACAATTACGCTCTTGTCTTGCGCTCCATCACCGGCGCCGACAATGCCATGCAGATCACCGCGAGCGAGACAGTAAACGGCAGTGGCGTTGCTGATTTGGGTTATACCAGCACCGATGCAAATATTGAAACCGTGGCCGCCACCGATGCGGTATTTACCCTCGACGGTGCGAGCATCACCCGTGATAACAATATTGTTACCGATCTCATTGATGGCGTAACGCTAACGCTGGCATCGACCACATCTTCGGCTGAAACTGTTTCCGCCAGCTATGACAGCACCACCGCCTATACCGCGTTATCGAACATGATAACCGAGATGAACACCTTGCAGAGTTTGCTGCGGACCCAAAGCCGGCGCGCTCTAAACGGTGCCACAGCGGGCCCATTGGCGGGCGATCCTCTAATTCAATCGATGATTAGTGATCTGCGGAACATGACCACCACAGCCATTAGCGGCTTTGGTGACAGTAATATTTATCTGGCTAATTTCGGTGTTGAGACTGCGCGTGATGGATCGCTTAGCATTGACCTCACCGATTTTAACGCCGCCTTTGATGCCGATCCCGATAGCTTTGCCGCGATCATGAACTCGCGGGTTACCACTGGTAGCTCGCTAGTATCGGCGCGCATGCTTGGCGATGATTACACCCCCGGCGTTTACGAATTCGCCATCAGCGAAAGCGGCGTGACAATCGATGGTGACAGCATGACGCTGAGCGACGGCGAATATAGTGTGAGCTCCGGTAACGCCGATGGCCTTGTGGTCAAGCTTAGCGGAGCCGGAACCGATACGTCGGTTTATATTGGCACGAGCCTGCTTGATTCCCTGCGTAGCTTTGCTGATACGATTCTCGATGCTGACAATGAGATTGACGATCGAATCACCAATTACCGTAGCGATCTTCTAGATTACGAAGATGAACTCACCGCGCTGGATAGCCGCATTACTGATGTTAGAAAGCGCTATGTCGATCAATTCGCCAAAATGGATCAGGCCGTTGCCAGCATGAAACGCACTGGCGAGGCGCTAACCAATATGATGGATAGCTGGAAAGCGTCTCAAAGCCAGTAAGCTGAAATATTGAGTCTGTAAATAATTCCAGACATAAAAAACCCGTCACTGCAGTAATTGCGGTGACGGGTTTTACTGTTTGATTTAGTTATCTAGCTCGTCGGCAATCTGGCTGAGAACTGAATCCCAATCACCATAGCTACTCTGGCGGAACAGCTTGGCCGATGGGTACCATGGGCTATCACTGCGATCCATCAACCAACGCCAATCCGGCAGGTATGAAAGCATCACCCATAACGGTACGCCTAGGGCGCCAGCAAGATGCGCCACACTCGTATCAACACTGATCACCAGATCCATCTGGGCGGTTAGCGCCGCGGTATCGGCAAAATCTTCAATCTCGTCGCCGAAATGCAGCACATTGCCGGCCTTGTGAAGCACCACACGATCATCATCACGCAGTTCTTTTTGCAGGCTTACATAGGTTGGGCCCTCTGGCAGACCCGCCAAAAGATCACCTAGCGGCATGCTACGCTGGGCGTCGCCCTTATGCGTTACCGAGCCACTCCATACAAGGCCAATCACCGGCGCCTTATCTTTCGGGTTTACCCTATTAGACAGCGCTTCTTGCAACCGGCCTTGCCACAGAGCCGCACGGTCTTTATCGACCGAAAGATATGATTTTTCACGCCGCAATGAACCCAGCTTTGTACCAAGTACAAACGGCAAATTCATCAACATACAATAGCAATCAATGTCTGGGCGTTCGTCTCCCGCACCAATGATGGTAACGCGGCCAGACTTCATTTGCGGCAAGGTGTTAAATAATTCGACCAGTGGCTTTTGCACCTCGAGCACAATATTCGCGCCATATTCCATTAATTCATCAATGAAACGCACGAATTGGATCGAGTCACCCAGTCCTTGCTCCCAATGGATCAGTAGCGTTTTACCCTCAATGGAAAAGTCACCATTCCATTCAGGAACATCCATGATTGGCATTAAATTACGCAGATCAAGATTTTTGAAACGCCACCGATATGCTTCAAAACCCTTGATGTAATCGCCAAGACGTAGGTGGGTAAGAGCCATATTCCATTGCGCCAACGCATTGTTAGGGCTTAGCTTTATCGCCTCCTCCAGCAACGCCATAGATTCTTCAAACCGATGCGACTCAGCCATCACAATCGCCTGATTTGAGAGGGTTTTAATATGGGTTGGCGACAGGCTGATGGCCTTTTCAAAAGACGCCCATGCCTCGTCAATGCGCCGCATTTTCCACAATAAATTGCCGCGGTTATAGACAAAGTCTGCCACTTCAGGCGCCAAGGCAATGCTCTTGTCACAGCATATCAGAGCATCGTCATATAGCTCCATATCTTTGAGCGTAACGCCCATATTTTGATATGCCGCGGCATAATCTGGCGCCAATTTGAGGGTCGCATCAAATGCCTGCAACGCTGCGTCAAACTTGCCAGATGCCCGCAAAGCATTACCAAAGTTGTTCATGAACACATGATTGTCTGGCTGGATAGCGAGTGCGCGCACAAAAATCTTTTTGGCTAGATCTAGCTTGTCCAACTTAGTTAGCACATTACCGCAATTGTTCAGCGCCTCGGCATTTTCAGGCTGTAATTCGATAACCTTGGATAGATCGCTAAGCGCGTTAGCATGATCGCCCTTGGCATTTGACAAATTGCCACGCGCAAATAACAGCTCTGCTGTTTCGCCCTCAATCGCAATGGCCGCATTAAATTCAATAAGCGCCAAATCCAATGATCCCAGTTTTTGATGACAAATGCCGAGCAAATAAGGCCATTTCGCGACTTTCGGCTCGCTCCTGCGTAGGGCCGTGATTGCTTTGATCGCCGCTTTGAATTTACCCTTGCTGAGCAGGGCATTCACCTTGGCTAATTTAACCGGGCTCATCGGTGCCGTTGTTGCCTTTTTTGAGGGTGCGATAACATTCGCGGCGTTTTGGCCATAGGACGGCGCGTAATCAGACACATGCTTTGGCACGGCTGACGATGATAGAATAACCGGGCCTTCTGGGTTTGGCACTGGTGTACGATCTGGCATTGTGGAGCTCCTGTTTATCGCGGCATAACCGACCTAAACAGGTAGCAAGACCCATGCCAAAATCGATGGCGGGCCCCATTAACAGGCCCCATCAACTACTGGATATCTCACCGGGACATCTCACCGGGACATCGCACCAGGACATCGCACCGGGACATCGCACCAGAACACGTCACCGGAACATATTAATCCCGTGATGGTCTCATAATCAGATAAATGGACTGGATTTAGATAGAATCTAGGAAGCTAATCTTTTTGGAAACCAGCTCTTTGAAGTGAACCAGAGATTCTTCGGTCTCGAGCGACCATCCAGCTGGCGCGCGCGGCACAGTGTCAGAGCGCAGACCAAACACATAAGCGCGGAAAGACTTTAACATGTCTTGACCTGAATAGGCCTGAACTTTGACCGGATCCTCGATCGTGCCAAACATCGGCTTCATCTTGCGCGGGCGGTTCACACCCTCGTTATAAAGCCGAAAATAGGAAAAGTCCTTGATGAGCTCGACAGCCATATCGCCAGCCTCAACTTCGGCAAGGAAGAGCAACAGTTCTTCGGCCGGCCCACTCAGTTCTGTAAGATCAATGGGATGATAATGCGCTGAAAGACCATCAGCATATTTCTTGGCAAGCATTTCCAAACCAACGTCGCCAGACACAAATTCGGCAGCGACTTGCCCAACGGAAATATCAAACATCCAATCTGAACAATACATTTTCTACACTCACATTGATCTAAACACGACGGAAGTCTCGTCTGTTTACTCCTATTAGGTAATAACTTCAAGTAATTTCGACATTCAACTTCATAAGAATATTAATATTTTTCAATAGGTTAAAAAAAAAATTAGTAAAAAACTAACTAATTTTTCAGGGTGTCGTTAACAATTCTGACAATGGCCGATCGCCGTTGTGACTAGGGAGGCCTTCGGGCCACAACCGCCGGATGATCGGCAAACAAGTAGGAGAAACCAATGGCACTTTCAGTGGCAACTAACATTGGCGCAATGGCAGCGATGAATGCAGCCTCAAGCGTCAACCGCTCCATGGAAACATCCATGGAACGCCTTTCAACAGGCCTTCGCATCAACAGCGCAAGCGATGATGCGGCAGGTATCGCGATTGCATCACGTCTTGAAGCAGATTTTCGTGGCATGAACCAGGCAATGCGTAACGCAGCTGACGCCCAGTCATTCATCGATACTGCAGAAGGCGCGTACAAAGAAGTTGAAAACCTTCTTCAGCGTATTCGTGAATTGGCCGTTCAGGGTTCGAACAGCACCCTGGGTTCAACAGACCTTGGCTACATCGAAGATGAGATGACTGCTCTGGAAGCAGAAATCACAGCAATTGGTGCCAACACATCTTGGTCTGACACAGCCATGCTATCAGCGGCAACTACCCTAACCATCCAGACAGGCGCAGACGCATCACAGCAGTTTGATGTAACAACAACTGCGCTAACCCTCTCAGCATTGAGCCTCGGTGCATCAACCAATACGACTGTTGCTCTCATGGAAGGTTACATCACTACAGTTGACGCAGCCATCGAGTCAGTCAACGGATATCGTGCGAGCCTTGGTGCCGTATCGAACCGCCTTGACTCAACAATTGCAAATCTAAGCAACAACTCAGCAAACATTGCAGAGAGCTTGGGCCGCATCCAGGACGCTGATTTTGCCGCTGAAACAACCAGCTTGGCTAAAAACCAGATCCTTCAGCAGGCAGCAACATCAATGCTTGCACAGGCAAACGCCTCAAAGCAGAGCGTATTGAGCCTACTACAGGGTTAATACACCTCCTTGGGGTTAATATACCTCCCTTGGTAAAAAACTAGGGGTCGGCGACTACATCCTTGACTTCGATCATGTCGGCGACCCTTTTTCTTTGTCAATTTTCTAATTCTTTGTCTTAACAGGAGCGTATCGTGGCAATTTCAATCAGGACTAATATAGCTGCATTTCATGCTGGTCGAGCCAGCGCAGAGAGCACAAGTGCTATTCAGGATCATGTTGGTAAACTGTCTACCGGCACCCGCCTTACCTCAGCTAAAGACGATGCGGCTGGCCTTGCCCATGCATCGCGCCTTGAGAGCGAGTTCCGCGGCATGGGCCGGATTGTATTCGACCTGAACCGGGGCCAAAGCATGGCGAAGGTCGCTGACGCTGCCTATGCCGAGATCGAAAACATGCTCCAGCGTTGCCGTGAATTGGCTGTGCAGGGCGCAAACGGCACCTATGACAGCGCGTCGCTGGCCGGAACTTCTGATGAATTGCTGGCACTAGAATCTGAAATGGCCGCGGTTTCAGGAAAGGCGGTTTGGGCCGATTATATAATCCTAGACGATGACGCTGGTGATTATACTTTTTACACTGGCAATGGTGGCTCTGACAGCCTCACCCTTAGCTTTCGCAAGAACGGCCCGGTCTTTCAAACAGCTCTTGGATCGTTTACATCAAACCTTCCTAACGGCACGTCAGACGAGCTTGCCGCCTTTATCACCAAGCTGGACACCGCTATCGACAGCGTCAACAGCGAGCGTGCTGTCATGGGTTCGATGATCAAACGCATTGACCATAAGATCAATAGCATCACCGATAACGCCGCCAATATTGAGCGCTCTTTCGGCGTAGTCCATGACGCAGATTTTGCCAGTGAGACAACTGGCTTGGCAAAAGAACAGATCTTGCACCAGGCAGGTATCGCCATGCTGGCACAGGCAAATGTCGCCAAGGACCGGGTGATCGGTATCCTCACAAATAGGGCTGGTTAATCTGGGCTGGGTGATCTGGGCTAGCGGATAAAATCAAACAGGCTTTGCTGGCCTACCTTGGCAAATGCCTGTTGCGCCGCATCACGGCTCAAGATCAAAGCCTGCAATTCGGTCACCATAGCGGCCAGATCTGCATCTTCCATCTTTGAAAGGTTCTCGGAGAACATCAATTTACGATCTTCGAGAACCTGACTTTGCGAATTAGCCTTGTTTATCTGCGCACCAATGACAGTCCGCTGATCGCCAACATGGGCAATGGCCGATTGCAAATCATCTAGAGGCAGTCTGGTCTGCATACCGCCATCGATGATTGACTCCACATCTTCAATGACTGCAAAAACCGTCGTAAAGCCTGTTGATGATGGTACCCGTTGGAACACTGTGGCGCCGTCAATAGCTGTCTGCAAACGCATATTATCGGCAATGCTAACCATCGGGATTCCGCGGTCGCCCTTATATGTAATGGTCCCATCGGCGTCTTTTGAAAAGGCTTCATCCAGCGTGCTAAAGCCGCCAAAAAGGGCCTGACCGCCAGCATCCTTGCTATTCGCCAATTCCAACAACTGCTCTTTAATTTGCAGAATTTCCTGTTTGATCGCGTTGCGCTCTGAAGGGCCGTATGTATCGTTATTTGCCTGTACCGATAGCTCATAGATCCTCGTTAGCGAATTGACCGCATGGTCCATCGCCGTTTCCGCCATCGTCAGCCGCAACGTGCCGCGTTCGATATTGGTTGTGTAATGATCGAGTTTAGCGCTCTGCTCTTTGGCAACGGATATATTTGCCGCCAGAATAGGATCGTCAGATGCGCGCAATACATTCTTGCCAGTCGCAATGCGTGTTTGCGTATCCTGAATGCTCTCATTCAACCGGTTGAAACCACCTAGCGCCTGATCGTTAAAAACTTTTGTACTCACTTGCATGACAAAATCCTTTTGCTAATGGCGCTCTTACACCGCATCGATCAAGGTGCGGAATAATTCCCGCGCCGTTGTCAAAATCCGGGCAGATGCCTGATAGGCTTGTTGCTGTTCAATAAGATTGGCGGCTTCGGTATCCAGATTAACACCGGAAAACTCGGCTTCTTTTTCAATGCTGGCATCGCGCAGGGCAACCGCCGCGTCATTTGTTAAACGGCTAGATTGCACCCCGACACCAACGCCAGACAGAACCTTTGAAAAGACTTGCTGGAAACCACCGCGCGTACCTTTGGCCGTTTGCAAATCAAGCAACGCATCCATATTGCGGTTATCACCACCGGCATTCTGGTTTGCCGAAATGTGGAATTTATCATTATCTGCGAGCGTACCGCTGAGGGTAAAGGTAATGCCTCTGCCTGTTGCCACGCCGTCACTATCCAGCGTCAATGTTGCCAGTGATACACTCGTCTCAGTATCAATAAGCTCGACAATATTATTCGCAGCGTCAGTGACTTTCACCGTCATGTCGCGCGCCAATGTTGCGGTGGTTACCGGATCTAGATCATAATTAGTGGTCAACCGGCGGGCCCCACCGCCATCAAGAACAACGATCAATTCTTCATCCGGCAAGTCACTCAAGGTAACGCGTTCGCCAAGCATCGATGTGCCAGCGGTCGCCACCGTGATGGCCTGTGATGGATCGGTGTTGGTTGCGGTTAGTTTCGCACCATCAACCACAATATTGTAATCATAGGCGCTAAAGCCAACCATGGCCGGGACCGCACCATCACCAGTCGTCAAACCAAAATTCAGCGCGTTACTCGCATTATTGCTAACCACATCATCATCTGGAACCGAGATCGCACTAGCCGTCAGCGTGCCACCATTCGATGCTATCTGGAGGATTTTATTCGCATCAAAATAGGCATTGATCCGGCCGGTCTCACCGCCAGAAACAACAACTTCGCCCGCGCTCATGGTGAGGGTGTAATTCTGCCCTTCAAAGGCAATTACCGTACTGCTACCGTCGGCTGGAATTGTTGCCACGCTAGAACCGGACATAACAGCTGGCGGGGCATCAGCCCGAAACGCCGCAGCCATCGCCTTGGCAACATCACTGGCGCTGGCATCCCTGCCAAAATTAGCCGCTGTCACGGTTTTGGTAACACTGCCAATGGTTAGGCTATAGCTGGCGCTCTCGGCCGAGGCACTACCGCCCGATGCCGACGCCTCGTCAGTATCAATTCCCTCAAGACGGTCAAACGTAATATCGCGGGTCGCCCCAGTTCCGGTCACACTCATCAACGTGTTAGCCGCGCCACTGGCAACGGCAACATCCATGCCCAGATAACCATTATCGACATTGAGATAGGTGGAATTATAAACCGCCCCAGTGCGGAACCCATTAGCCGCGGTAAATAGCTCTGTTTGTTCAGCCGAGCTTAGCGCGGTTCCGGCTAGATGACGTCCGTCGCGGGTAAAAATCTGGATTGTTGAGGCCGTGTCATTGCGCGCAGTCACAGCGCCAGTCCGATCGGTACTGGCGGCAAAATCAACTTTGCTAGACGTGGCAAAATCACCTGAAGCGATGCTGAAGGTAACGCTACCCCCCTCGCCAGAGACGAAACCACCAAGATCACGCAGGGTGAATTTCTTTAAAACATTATTCTCAAAATCGACGCCGTTGGTAGCGGTGAAGGCGCCTTGGTTAATCAGATCAGCAAGATCGCTAGCATCGGTAAATGAGCCAGTATCGTAAATATCGCTATATTTTGTTGAAAAGCTATAGGTCTTGGTGGTGCCATCACTATCAGTAATCGCCAGATCAAAGCCATTGAGATCAGCCAGCTCGGCGTCCGTCACCACGAATTTTGCCGTTGATTGCTGGGTCAGGCTCAACAAGTCAACCGCGCTCGCATTGGCCGGAATGATTGCCACCGATCCGTCACGCAGAAAACTACCCGCACCAATTGTTGAGACACCGTTGCCAAGGACCGCATCAAGCGGGGACAGGGTATCACTTGTGGTTTGCGTTGCCGGTGCGATCGAAATGGACGCGGTGCTGTTATTAGCGCTATCGGCATAGACAAGCTGGGTCGAAGCAGCGGCAATTTCTTGCGCCCGCTGTAATGTCATGGTGATTGACGCCGCCGCGCCCTTGGCGGTGGTATAGACAAATTCATCGCCATCTTTAGCGCCAGCAGAAAAGGTAATGCTCGCCCCCGGCAAATCAATCGTCTTCGCACCGCTGGCCACAATCGAGCCGCGTTCATTCCGTCCGGTCCATTTGGCGGTGGTGTCATTATAAATGAAAGTGATCTTATCCGGCTCGATCAAGGATGCGTTCGAGACTGCAATCGTGGCGGCCGAAGTGCCGCGATTATTGGCGGCAACGGTCGCAACCGGCTTTACCGCGGCGAACATATCACCGCCTGCAAGGCCGTCCAGGTCCAGACCACCGCGATGCACCATGTTAACGTCGCGCGCAAATTTATAGGCCAGATTATCGATATCTTCGATTGTCTTGGTCACTAGCTGATAGGCATCCGCAAGGCCGCGCAAAGAGCCGTTGGTCATTTGTGATGTCGGAATATTGTCAGTGTTCGGATTTAGCCGGAACCCAATCACCATATCCAATTCTTCGGCGCCAAGTGTAGTCTGTTGGTCGCCAGTCACCAAAACCGGGCCGGTGCTTCCCTTGCCCAGATTAACCGTCGCCTTGCCACTTTTCTGAAGCGTCACAGCAACTTCGGCATATTCACTAATCTGGTCGAGCAAATTATCGCGCGCATCGAGCAGCGAATTCTGCGCCTTGGTCGCGTCATTGCCTGATAGCTTTTTGTTCAATTCAACTAGGTCGCCTGTCAGAATATTTAATTCTGCCATCTTTTGATTGGTTTGCGAGACCACCCCAGCTTGTAATTCTTTCAAGGTCGCCGAAAGCTGGTTGAAGGTACCGGCGAGCATCCGCCCTTGTTCCATCGCCACCACACGCGGCGACAGATCAGACGGCGCCGCACTGACTTCGTTGAGCCCCCCAAAAAAGGTGTTTAACGCATTACCAAGATTGCTATCACCGGGCAGCAAAAGGTTTTCCAGCTGTTCGATTGCGCTTAGATAGGATGTCGAGGTTTGCGCATACGCGGTTGCACTACGGGTCTTGTTGAGCAGAAATTCATCGAACGAGCGGCGGATATCGGTTACCCGCACACCAAGGCCAGATTGCGTCGCGACACTCGTGACGCCGCCTTGACTGCCGGCCACTTCTTCCAACGTCGCTTCGCGCCGCTTATAGCCATCTGTATTGATGTTGGCGATGTTCTGGCCAGTAACAGATAGGGCTTGGCGATAGGATTGCAGTCCGGATTTACCGATGTCAAACAGGCTAGCCATGACGCTATTTCATCTCTGTCTTGCTGGCTGATCCAAATTGTCTGATCAAGGCCTCGGCAATACCAAGGTTCATATTATTGGACATGGAGGTCGCATATTCGCGGTCGAGAAGCTCCTCATATTGGGACTTCGCAGAACTGCCAAAAAGATCCTCAGCAAGCTTCGTTTTACGAGCTTGCTTTAGAAATTCATTCAAGAATATCGCTTCAAATTGGTCGGCTACTTCGCGCAATTCGGCATCTGGATCCGGCGCTTTATTTAGCCCAAAAGCATCATCCATAGAGATATTGCTAA